>Ga0247819_10000166_pt1 | contig 41041 bp, 32 predicted proteins | sample 13C_Xylose_Day6_FD_193428 | JGI IMG/M metagenome (GOLD analysis project Ga0247819, IMG submission 193428) | Soil microbial communities from agricultural site in Penn Yan, New York, United States - 13C_Xylose_Day6 | ecosystem: Environmental > Terrestrial > Soil > Agricultural land | place: USA... | reverse complement strand
GCGTAAGGACGGCGTGTCGGTCAGCTTTTTCTATCGCTATCGGTGGGGCGACCAGAACAAAGAATACGCCTGCGGGTCCTGGCCACGCAAATCCCTGACGGACATCCGCAAGGCCCGCAACCAGGCACGGGCACTCATTGATGAGCAAATCAATCCCAACGAGCACAAGAAAACCGCCAAGGCACAGGCATACGCCGCTGCTAACGTAGAGGCTGAACAAGTAAAAATGACGAAGGTGAAAACGCTGACCGTCCAGGATCTGGCCAAGGCGTGGCTGTTGGATGGCGTGGCGCGGAAAGATGGCAATGCTGAATTGCAACGACGCTTTAACAAGGACCTTTTTCCGGCACTCGGCAAGACCGCGGTGAACAATGTTTCCGAACACGATGTTCGGGCGCTGATCCGCGCCGTGGTCAACCGCGGCGCTCACCGGCAAGCCATCAGCTTTTTCGCCGACCTCACCCAGATGTTCAGCTGGGCTAGAAAGCGCCAACCTTGGCGGGCGTTACTGGTTGAGGGTGATCCGACGGAACTGGTCGACATCTCCCCATTGATCCCGGCCGACTACGAAGCGGAAAGAAGCCGCATTCTTTCGCCGGCTGAGCTGTTGGAACTGCACAACCGCTTCCAGCAAATGACCGCCGATTACGACGCCCTCCCCGCGGGCCAAAAATACGACGGCATTCGACCGCTAAAGAAGGAAACGCAGCTCGCGCTCTGGATCAGCCTGGGCACCTTGTGCCGGATTGGCGAGTTGCTCCAGGCCGAATGGAAAAATGTCGATCTGGAACAGCAAACCTGGTTCCTCCCTAGTGAAAACGTCAAAGGTACCCGGGGCAAGAAACAGGACCACCATGTCTTCCTCTCCCCCTTTGCCCTTTATTTCTTTCAGGAGCTCAAAACCCTGACGGGAGACTCCCAATGGTGCTTTCCGAACAAACAGGATGACAGACATGTGGACGTGAAGGTGGTGAGTAAACAGGTCGGCGATCGCCAGGCGCGGTTCAAAAACCGCAAGGCCCTCTCTAGGCGGCGTCATGACGATACGCTGGTCCTTGCCAACGGCCAGAACGGTGACTGGACACCGCATGACCTGCGCCGAACGGGAGCGACCATGATGCAGGCCTTGAGTGTCAGCCTGGACGTCATCGATCGCTGTCAAAACCATGTGCTGGCCGGCTCTCGGGTGAGACGCCACTACCTGCATCACGACTATGCCGAAGAGAAGAAACGCGCCTGGAATCTGTTGGGCGATCGACTCAGCGCCGTATTGTCCTCAACCTACGAGCATCCACCGAATGAGCCGATGATGTTTTTTCCAGCATCCGCCGTCGCTGGATCCCTACCGCCTTCATAGGTCAGATTCATCAATGCTGAATTGACCTAGCTTACTGAGACAGACACGAAGGGCCTGTGGTGTCCGGTTATTGTCGGTGCTCAGGGGCAGCTTTCGGCCGATTCTGTTGAAAAAGCCGGGGTAGTCACAGCAGTCGAGTTTGAGGCTAGAAATGCATCATTTACGCGCTCGTATGAAAAAGCTGACACGGTTCGTCACTCAAACCCAGGGAATTTCAATCTCCATTGCGTCATTTTTCACGGCGACGATTTCGGCGTAATTTTCAACAGGATCGGCCAAAAGCGCAGTCAGAAAAATCAAAAACCATATTCGCCACGCTACAGCCTGCGAAGCGATCTGGCTGCACCTTTGCCATATTCATTACCGTGTTATAAAACTAAAACGCGTTAGGTGCCCGTTCGAGTTCACGCTTCCAAAGATCGTTACTGGCCTGACACTCATTCCCCCCCTCACATCATCGCACCTCAGCAAACACCTCCCCCAACCAGTCCACAAAGACCCGCACCCGTGGCGACATGTGGCGGTTGTGCGGGTACAGCCGGGGGTGCATCTGGATCTGGTCGGCAGCTTTACCCCTGTCATGCGCGAAGTCGACGACGATGTCGTGGCACGCTGCAGCATTTTCGTCGATACCCGCGAAGGTGCTCTCGCAGAGACCGGTGACCTGATCCAGCCAATTCGCAACGGCGTCATCGCCAAGTTCAGCGAACTGTGCGCTGACAAACATGCCGGCCGCTCCGCCCTCAAGGACCAGGCCCAGGCCATGAAAATGTTCAAGTCGGTTGGCGCGTCAGTAGAAGATCTTGCGGCGGCGATCTTGGCTTATCAGCGGAGTTCGACTACCAACTGACCCATGACGCGTTCAAGCATGAATAATCTGTGGCACCTGGAAGTACATCGAATCAATTGATGATTCATGTTCACAACACCTTTGCGTACATCAACGTTCTCTCGGTGGATGCCTGAAGGGATACTGACGACCGTAAGTGTGGCGCACCCATGCCACTCGAAGCCTGTTGCCGGATTGAAATAGGTTCAATCCGGCCATTCATGAGGACTCTCGATGCAAGCTGATTTCGCTGCCTGGTCCTGGACCGCTGGTCAAGGTATTGACGGATTACAACTGATCCGCAAACCGCTGGTGCAACCCGGCCCGGGTGAAGTCCTGGTGGCCAACCGCGCCATAGCGCTCAACCCGGTGGACTGGAAAATCATTGAATGGGGTCACGCTGCCTGGCAGACCGGCCACGTTCCCGGCGTCGACGGCATGGGAATTGTGGTTGCCTGCGGTGCCGGTGTGCCGATCAATCCAGGGACTCGCGTGGCGTATCACCAGTCACTGGAGCGCGATGGCAGTTTCGCCGAATACTGTTTACTCGATGCCGCCACGGTACTGACGGTGCCGGCTGCGCTGGACGACACCGCCGCCGCCTCGTTGCCCTGCCCCGGCCTGACCGCCTGGCAGGCACTGGACAAGGTGCCGGTTGCCGCCCCTGGGGATGTGTTGGTGGTCGGTGCCGGTGGTGCGGTCGGCTTGCTGTTGGCGCAACTGGCAGTGCAGCGCGGTTATCGCGTGTGGGCCACGGCCGCGATCAAACATCATGAGCGCCTGAAGGCCTTGGGTGCCATTGGAGTGTTCGATTACCGGGACGACAACTGGCCGCAAGCCCTTCAGGCAAGCCTCGGTGAGCGTCGAATTACCGCGCTGTTCGACACCGTCAGCGGCGCCCATGCCGCCGAACTGGCCCCGCTGCTGGGGTACAACGGCCACTTGGTGTGCATTCAGGATCGTCAGGAAACAGCACCGCTGCCAGCCTTCAGTACCGCGATTTCCTTGCACGAAGTGGCGCTCAACAGCTTCCATACCCACGCCAGCCTGTATGATCGGCAACGGCTGAAACAGGCCGGCGAACGCCTGCTCGACAGCGCTCTGGACGGGAGCCTGTCGGTGCCCAAACGCCAGGTCTTCGATTTCCACCAGTTGCCGCAGGCGTTGCAGGCACTCAAAGAAGGGGGCGAAGGTGGCAAGTGGGTTGCGAGATTGAGCGAGTCAGCCTCGAAGCCGTTCGACCCGGCGTAAAAACGCAATCGCCCGAGCCTCCAGGTACGGAGCTCGGGCGACACGGTCAGCATGAGCCAATAGAGACGGCGCGATTACACCTCCGCCAGGTTTTCCTTTTTTTCCAGCCAGTCGATCATCAGCTCACCCCAGGCGATATCGGCCTGCAACGCATCTTTGGCTTTGGCCGAGTCGCGAGTCCGCAAACCTTCCAGTACTTCAAAATGCTTGTGCCTGGCGCTGGCCAGCTCGCGCTTGGGCACTTCAGCGTGGAACCGGCTCAGTAGCGGCCCCATGATCACCCACATGTTTTCCAGGGTTTTCGACACCACGGGCATGCGCGCTGCCGAGATCAAACCAAAGTGAAACTCGCGGTTGAGCAAGGCGGCTTGCCTGTAATCGACCGTGACGGCCTTCTGAAAAACGTCCTGAATCGCTTCGAGCTTTTCGATTTCGGGTCGGGTGATGCGTTGGGCGGCCACGCCTGCCGCCTCGCCTTCGAGCAAATGACGGATCAACTGGATTTCACGCAGTTGGCTGACCGTCAGCTCCGGCACATAAATCGAGGTCGCGGCTTTCATGTCCAGCGCATGATCACTGACCAGGCGGAAAATCGCTTCGCGCACCGGCGTGATCGAGACGCCGAACTCCTCGGCCAATGTACTGATGCGCAACCGATCCCCGGGTTGATACTGCCCGTCCATCAACGCGGTGCGGATAATGGAATACACGCGTTCGCTCAGGTTGCCTTTATCAATGGGCTTATGCACGGTCACTGTTACTCGATCTCCTGGGTCGATTACTATGCGAAAAGGCGAAAGACTTGTGAATCTGTCGACCTGAAACGCAGATAACGCATCATACATCATCAAATTACGCCTGCCACTCCGGCCGACGATTAGCTCAAATACGCGCATCCCGGCGACCAACGCCTTGCAACAGCACGGCGATCACGATGATCGCACCCTTGATGATCTGCTGCGGGTAAGCCGGCACGCTCAGCAAGTTCATGATGTTGCCGATCAGCCCCAACACCAGCACGCCCACCACGGTGTAGAAAATCGTGCCTTTGCCCCCCGACAGCAAGGCTCCACCGATCACGCAGGCCGCGATGGCGTCCAACTCCAAAGCCATGCCGGCACTCGGTGTTGCCACCCCCGAACGCGAAGCGATGACCACGCCGGCCAACGCCGCGAGGCCACCGCAAATGCCATAGGCGGCCAACTTGTAACGCTCTACCGGAATACCGGCCAGGCGCACCGCCGTTTCGTTGCTGCCGCTGGCAATGGTCAGGCGACCGTAAGCGTTGTAGCGCAGGATCAAGGCGAACACGACAGTCACCAATCCCGCCAGCCACACGGGCCACGGGATGCCCAACACGCCATCGGCCAGCCGCCCGAAATCACGCAGCAATTGAGCACTGACCAACCTGTCATCCAGGCGTTGTGGCTGGCCGTTGGACAGGATAAACGCCAGGCCTCGCGCGACCGTCATCATCGCCAGCGTCGCAATAAAGGGCGCCATGCGGAAATACGCAATGAAAGTGCCGGTCACCAACCCCATCAGGACGCCGGCCGCCACCGCGATCAACACAGCCAACAGCAAGCCCATGCTGCCATCGACCGGCAGCACATTCAGGGTCATCGCCACTACGATTCCGCCCACCGCCGCGACCGAGGCCACGGACAAATCGATGCCCGCCGTCAGGATCACGATCAACATGCCGACACTGACCAGCAGCAACGGGGTCAATTGGCGCAACAAATTGCCGATGTTCTGATACGTGAAGAAGTCCGCCGACAACACGCTGGCGACGATGGCCAGCACCACCAGCATCACCAGTGCGTTGTGTTGCAGAAACAAGCGCTGCAACGAACGCCGGTCCGCCCGCCCCGCTTGAGCGCGAGGGTTGTCCTGTAGCAGCTCGGCCGTGGCCAGCTTGGAATTAGGGTTACTCATGGTGCTCGACTCCCATTGCCAGGCAAATCATGTCTTGTTCTTTTATGCGCTCGCCCACCAGTTCGCCGGCGATCGCGCCTTCACGCATCACCAGCACGCGATCACACATGCCGATGATTTCAATCATTTCCGAGGAGACCATGATGATTGCCACGCCCTGTTCGGCGAGGTCATTGATGACCCGGTAAATTTCGGTTTTCGCGCCTACGTCCACGCCGCGCGTAGGCTCGTCGAGGATCAACACGCGGCAGCCCGCATCGACCCATTTCATCAAGGCGACTTTCTGTTGATTGCCGCCCGACAGGTCACCGACCAACTGCTCGATCGAGTGCGTTTTTACCGCCAGTTGCTGGCGCAAGGCTTCGATCCCCTGGGTTTCCCGGCCACTGGCAATCCAGCCCATGCGTCCGGTATAGGGACTGTCGGGACGCAGCGCACCGTTGACCCGAATCGACATTTCCAGCAGAACGCCCTGCTGCTTGCGGTCCTCGGGCAACAGGCCGATGCCATTGGCAATCGCTTCACGGGGCGTGCGGTTGTGTATCTCGCGGCCTTCGAGGTAAAGGCTGCCGGAAGTTTTACGATCGGCGCCGAAGATCGCGCGCATGGTTTCGGTGCGGCCGGCACCAACCAGTCCACAGAAACCCAGCACTTCACCCGCCCGGACTTCAAAGCTCACATCGCGCACCAGGCGTCCGGCATTCAGTTGCTCGACTTTGAGCAGCACCTCGCCATGCTGTTTATTGCGCGCAGGAAACAGGTCGCTGAGCTCACGTCCGATCATCATCTCGATCAGGCCACGCTCGGTAATCTCGGCCAGCTCCAGCGTGCCGACAGTCTTGCCATCCTTGAGCACCGTGGCGCGATCGCAGATGCGGAAAATTTCATCCATGCGGTGCGAGACGTAAACAATGCACGCGCCCTTGCGGCGCAACTCGTCGAGGATTTTGAACAGTTTTTCCGCCTCGTGAGAGGTGAGCACCGCCGTCGGCTCATCGAACACCAGCACCGACGAATTGCGCGACAGTGCCTTGCAGATCTCCACGGCCTGTTGATAGGCCACCGGCAAACTGCCGACCGGCTGACGCACATCGATATCGCTGAAACCCAGCTCATCGAGAATCGTCCGGGCTTTTTCGCGCATCGCCGCCCACTGCACGAAACCCTTGCTCTTGCCCAGATCGTCGATGCAAATGTTCTCGGCCACCGACAAATGCGGGGCCAGGGCAAACTCTTGGTAGATGATCGAAATACCCAGCTTGAGTGCATCGCCGGGGTTGCGGATATCGACTGTTTCACCGTTCAGGCTGACCCCGCCCGCATCGCGTACATAGGCGCCGGAGAGGATTTTCATCAAAGTTGATTTGCCTGCGCCGTTCTCACCCATCAGCGCGTGGATTTCACCTGCGCGGGCCGAAAAACTGGCACTGTTCAGCGCGCTGATACCGCCGAACTTCTTCGAGATGTCGAGCATCTCCACGGCTGGTTTGTGCATCGCATTCATTCTGTTCACCGTCTATAAACTGTCGCCATTCCAGCTGTGACCGCCGCCCGAAATCGCAGCGGTCACAGGCCGTTTCACACTCGCGAAATCACTTCATCGCAGTTTTGATCTGCTCGATCGAACGGAAAGGCGGGACGGTCGCGGTAGACGGTGGCAGGCTGTCTGCCTTGATGTAGGTGTCGACGTTGTCCGGTGTGATCAGCGTGACCGGGAAGTACGAGGCCAGCGGCAGGTTGTTGGCATTCAGGCCCTTGTCGAGCATCTGATGGATCAATTCGATGGCGGCCACTCCGGTTTCCGAACCACTGTTGGTGGCGGTGACCAGCAATTTGCCTTGCTTGATCAAGTCCAGCGCCACACGAAAACTGCCGGCACCGGACGCGACCATCACACTGTTTTTCTTGCCGGCATTCTCCAGGGCATTGATCGCACCAATGGCAATGAAGTCGTTCTCTGCCAGGACCAGGTTGAGCTTGTCACCCTGGGACGAAAGAATGTCTTCCGTGGCCGCCAGCCCCCCTTCTTCGGTCCAGTCACCACGGCCCCACGCCAGCACATTGAAGCCGCCTTCCGGCCAGTTGAAACTGCCCTTGGCCTTGACTTGCTGGAACAGCTTGAAGCCCTTGAGCATCGCATCTTCCCTGGACAGCCCGAGCTTGCGCTCTTCGGAACGGGCATAGACGATCCCGGAAATCATGCCGTTGAGCCGGCTTTCGGAAGTGGAGTTGCCCATCACCCCAATGACCATCGCCGCATTGATTACCTTCGCCGGGTCGGTCTTGGCGGCAACGTAACGCCCGGCTTCGAAACCACTGCCGTAGGGATTGCCGGTGCTGGTGGTGATCACCGGCGCGCGTGCGTCCGGGGCAGTACCGACGGTGATCACCGGAATCCCGGCCGCCACCGCCCGCTCGACATCGGATACCGAACCGAGAACATCGGTTGGGTCAATCACGATCAGATCGACGCCCAGGGTGATGAAGTTATCGACCTGGGCACTCTGCTTGGCGACATCGCTGTCCGCCACTTGCAGCTCGATGTCGTAGTTGTACTGTTTGGCGATCGTTTTGGCGTCGTCAATCATTGAAACAAACCAAGGGTTACCCAAGGTGATTTCAGTCCAGCCAATGCGCAGGCGCTCGCCCTTCTTTTTCAGTGGCAAGGCTTTGTTGATCGAGGTCCGATCCGGCATGTCAGGGTCAATCACCCCCGACAACGCGGTGTTGGGCATCAAGCTATAGATTTCATGCTTGGGCGCCGCCCAGGCGTGATTGGCGATAAGGCTCGCCAGAGCTAGTGTGGTGATCGAACGGACAGCTGACAGCTTCATAATTATTATTCTCCAGTGCGCTGATTTTGATCGGTGATGCAGGTGCTGTTGCGAACAGCACCGGTGTCGGGTTGACGGCTCAGTCCTGCAAATCGATCCAGGCCGATTTGAGTTCCGAATACTTGTCCAGGGCGTGCAATGACCGGTCTCGGCCATTGCCCGATTGCTTGTAACCACCAAACGGCATGGTGATGTCGCCGCCGTCGAAACAGTTGACCCAGACGCTGCCGGCGCGCAGCGAGCGGATGATCGAATGGGCACGCGACAGGTCGCTGGTCCAGAGACTGGCAGCCAGGCCGTACGGCGAATCGTTGGCGATGCGCACCGCGTGCAGATGATCCGTGGCGCTGATCACCGACAGCACCGGCCCGAAGATTTCCTCGCGGGCGATGGTCATGTCGTTGGTGACGTTGTCGAAGATCGTCGGCGGGATGAAGAAGCCGTCGGCCAGTGCTCCGCTGGCACGCTCGCCACCCAGGATGATGCGAGCGCCCTCTTCCGAACCTTTCCTGATGTAGCCCAGCACGCGGTCCATCTGCGACTTGTCGACCATCGCGCCCAGTTGCGTGGCCGGGTCGAGCGGGTCACCGACGGCGATGGTCCGGGCCACCTTCAATACCTCGGCGACAAACTCGTGGCGAATGCCCTCCTCCACGATCAACCGCGACGGCGCCACACACACTTCGCCCTGATTGAAAAACATTGATTTGGCCGCAGTGGCGGCGGCCTTCTCCAGATCGCGGCAGTCATTGAGAATGATGTTCGGGGTCTTGCCGCCGCACTCCAGCCACACCCGTTTCATGTTCGACTGGCCGGCGTATTGCAGGAACAATTTGCCGACTTCACCCGACCCGGTGAACACCAGCGTATCGACATCCATGTGCAGGCCAAGCGCACGGCCAGCGGTCGGACCGAACCCCGGCAGCACGGTGAACACACCCGGTGGAATGCCTGCCTGCGCGGCCAGTTCGGCGATGCGCAGCGCGGTCAGCGGCGACTGCTCGGCGGGTTTCAGAATCACCGAGTTGCCCATCGCCAGCGCCGGGGCGACTTTCCACATCGCCATCAGCATCGGGAAATTCCACGGGGTCACGGCGGCGACCACGCCGATGGCTTCGCGAGTAATCATGCCCAGCGCGCCCGGTCCCGAAGGAGCGATTTCGTCGTAGACCTTGTCACAGCATTCGGCGTACCACTGCAGGCACTCGAGCACCGCATGTACATCGAAACCGGCGCTTTCGGACACCGGTTTGCCCATGTCCAGCGTCTCCAGCAACGCCAGTTCGGTCATGTGCTGCTCGAACAAGGCGGCGAAACGCAGCAGGACCTTCTTGCGTTCCTTGGGAGCCAGTTGCGACCACACGCCGCTGTCGAATGCCTGTCGGGCAACCTTGACCGCGAGGTCGACGTCTTCAGCCTGGCAGGACGCCACGTGATTCAGCACTTGGCCGTTGCGCGGGGAAATGTTGGCGAAGGTCGCGCCGCTCAACGCGTCGACAAATCGGCCGTCAATAAAGGCTTGCCCTGGCAGTTTCAGGGCGGCGACACGCTGCTGGACCGCAGCGATATCAACGAGAGTGTTCATGCTGTTGCGTCTCCTGTTTGTTGTTTCAGGCGTAGGCGCCCGACGAAGATATATCATGCATTATTCGAATCGCAAGCAAAGAAATGCCTTTATTCAGGGGTTTTTCTTCACAACTGCTGTTCGTTTAAACCGCGCAATCCTTAGAAACTGACCTCGGTTTTCAGGCCAAACACCACCACGCTTTTATCCCCGCTCAACCCACCGGGATTGGCCACGTATTGCACATTCGGTCGCAGCGTCAGGGCTGGTGTCACGCTGATGCCGTAGTACAACTCCACCGGGTATTCGGTGTCAGGCGCCGGTTGGGTGTAAGCGTTTTGCTGACGGATACGCTTGGCGGATTGTTCATTCACCTCAAGACGACCAATCGCCAGGCCGATCTCATCCTGAGGGCGCGCGGCAAACGGACCGCGGATAAACGCGCCGACGTGAAAGACTTTTTCCACGTAGGACACGTCGCGATCCGACTGGATGAAGTTGGCGAACAGGGTCAGGCCGCGAGCGCTGTTGTCCGGGTCCTGATAAACCCGTTGCTCGGCCATCGCGTAAAACCCGCTGGCCTGATCGTGCTGATCCGGCGCATTGCCGGTCAGACCGATGGGCTGGCCATTGATGTCGTGATAGACATCGTTGAAATCACCGGTATTGCGCCAGATCCCCGCCCGATAGCTGCCGGGCAGACCGTTCAGGGTTGGCGTCCACGCCAACTCGCCAACCGCCAGATAACCGGTGGTGCCCGAGGGACTGCCGAAGTTCAGGCCCTGGGCGTTTTCGGTGAAGCGAGGGTTGACCTGGTACAGCGAGGCATTGAGCGACAGCTCATCAGTCAGTTTCGCCGCCACCGCAGCCCCCCACTGGCTGACCGGCCAGGTGAACCAATTGGGAGTGATGTAACCCGGCACCGTGCCGCAGAACGTCAGGTTTTGAAACTTGCACGAAAACGGGAACACATCGCCACTCATTGGCAAGCGCCCGAGTTTCACCACCAGTCGATCATCCAGCAGCGCCTGCTGGTAATAGAACTGCACCAGGCGGGTAACGCTGCCGTAGCCGTAGATTTCCTGGGCAGCCAGCAACGTGTTGGTCCCGGCCTCGGCAGTCAGGCTTTCGCCATTGCGGTTGCTCAAGGTCATGCGAAAACTCGCCCCTTGCCAGCCCACCAACTTCTGCAGATCAAAGTTGGTATCAATCATCAACTGATCGCTGTAAGTCCCTTTGTGCTCGTCGCCGCCCTGGGTGTTGTAGGCCAGTTCGTTAACGTAGGTCAGCTGAAAATCCACGCCCTGCTCATGCAAGCGAGTGCGTTCGCCGTTCCAGTCCCCCAGCAGAAAATTATTCGGCGAGTAACTGGCCGCCTGGGCACCCGGCAATGCGCAGGCGCTCAAAAGTCCGACGGCAACTATCGTTTTGTTGGTCATTATTATTGTTCCCGAAACTGTTTTTATTGTTGGTCTTAGTGTTTTTCGAGCATGCAAAACCCCGCCAACCCAACTGACGGGTCGGTCAAACTGTTTTCTTTAGAACTTCGTAAAAGAGACTTCGGTTAGAAACACATTCTGACGATGTCGGCGACCTCCTCTTTGCTGTTGATTTTTTTCGGATGACAGGCCAGGTCCTGGTTGAAACTGGTCCAGACGGTTTGGGCAAACGCTTCAATTTGCTCCGGGCGCAGACCATAGCTGCGGAACGTGTCGGTGACGCCCAGGGTGGTAAACAGTTTTTGCAGGATGTCCGGAAGGCGTGCGGCGCGTTCAGTTTCAGCAAGGCTCAGCGTCGACGGATCGAGAATCCCGGCCACCCGCGCGAATTTGTCGGTACCGACCGGCAGCGTCCAGCGGATGACATGCGGCGTGCTCGCCGCGACGGTGCCGCCATGCGGTGCATCGGTCATCGCCCCCAATGGCTGGCCCAAGGCATGGGATACGGTGACGCCGGCACTGGCAATCGCCATGCCGCCGAGGGTCGAGGCAAACGCCATGCGGGCGCGCGCCTCCAGGTCATCGCCGTGCTCCACGCACTGCCGGGCATTGGCTGCGAACAGGCGTATCGACTCCAGCGCGACCATTTCCACCCACGGCGTGCAGTGAATGCTGATGTAGGCTTCAAGCGCGTGGCAGAAGGTGTCGACTGCGGTCAACGCGGTCAGCTTCGGCGGTTTCGACACCAGAATCTGCGGGTCGATCAAGGCGACATCAGGGTAGATGAGCGGGTTGACGATGGCGCATTTCAGGCCCAGTTCAGGATTGTTGATCACCGCAAACGGAGTCGCTTCGGTGCCGGTGCCCGAGGTGGTCGGCACCACCAGCAAGGGCAGCCCACGGCTTTGCGGGCGCTTGACGGCTTCACCGAGGCGCTCGGTATAGTCCCAGCAACTGCCGCCGTGAACGGCAACGAACGCCACCGCCTTGGCCGAGTCAATCGCACTGCCGCCGCCCACCGCCACCACCACATCACACGCGCTATAGCGAACCTGCTCGACCGCTCGATCAATCGTGGTATGCCGAGGGTTGGGCACGATGTCGTAGAACTCGACAAACCCAATGCCCCGCTCGGAGAAACTGCCGGTAATTTGCGCGACCAGATCGCTGCCCTGGAGAAACGGGTCGACCATCAAGAAGACCTTTTTGCCGAACGGCTCGACCTTCTCGCCCATGCGCTTGATCGCCCCGACCTCAAAATCCAGAGTCAGCGGCAGACTTGCCTGAAATGCTTTCATCAGTTCACCTGTTGTCAGGGAGGGTGCGTGCAGGCGGGTTCATCCAGCCAGCAACGACCCGCCTTCTTTATAGAGTTGGCCAAGGTCGCTGGCCGCGATCAGCGCTGCTTTCATTTCGTCGAAGGTCACTTCGAACGGTTCGACCTTGCTGGTCTGATTGGGGTCGGCGGCGGTGCGCGCCACGCAGTCGAGTTCGTGTGCCGAGATATCGGCCAACCCGAGGTCTTCGAAGGTGACCGGCAAACCGATACTCAGGCAAAACCTCAGTACCGTATCCAGTTCGCGGCTGGATTTGCCTTCGAGCACCAGCATCACCAGAACGCCGAAGGCCACGTACTCGCCGTGGTACATCGTCGCCCGGGCACCCAGTTCACTGAACCCGCAATACACCGCATGCGCGGTCGCCACGCCGTTGCTTTCGAAACCGATGCCGCTCATGAGCGCATTGGCTTCCACCACGCGATTGAAGGCTTTGGTCACGCATTGTTGTTCAGCGGCGCGCCTGGCTTGCAGGCCATCTTCCAGCAGCACCCGATAACACAGCTCGGCGATGGCCATCGAGGTCAGCGTCGATTTGCCACCGCCGCTGCTCTCCTTCAATCCCGCTCCGGCGTTGCCGAGAAAATTGTCCCGGTGCGATTCGACACAGGTGCGCGCTTCGAAATAAGTCGACAGCGCGTCGCCCATTCCGGCCACCAAAAGGCGTACCGGCGCCTGGGCGATGATCCAGGTATCGACCACCACCACATCCGGGCTGCGTTCATAGAAAAGCACGTCATCAAACGCGCCCGCTTCGGTGTACAGCACCGACAGAGAACTGGTTGGAGCGTCATTGGAAACAATGGTGGGCACGATGCACAGCGGCACTCTGGCCTGGTTGGCCACGGCTTTGGCGGCGTCAAGCACCTTGCCACCGCCGACACCAATCACCCCGTCGCATTCAAGAGCGTTGATGCTTGCCGTCAGCCGCTGGATTTCCTGACGCGTCACTTCGCCGGTAAAAATGCCGTAGTGCAGCTGTGTGTGCTCGGCATCGAAACTGACGCTCAGGGTCTGTTTCAGACTGTCGAGACGACCCTGAGTGGTAATCACCAGAAACCGTCGACCGAACCAGGCCACATGCCGATGCAGTCGTTCGAGTTCCTTGTAGCCTTGGATATAGCGTCCGGGTGCAGCAAACATTTGAGTCATGTGATCGTCATCCTGGCCCCGTCGTGGAGGCTTTTTGTTATTGCTTTGAGGACGTTTGCGAGAGGCTCATCTCTCGGATGATCGATGATATATCATATTTAATTTTCAAACGCCAACAGCTTTTTTGCAAAAACGACACCTCGCAAAACCCGGGATTGACGCTTGGGGGGCACGAAGATATATGATGCATGAAAACAAGAACAACACTGTTCGGAGGAAGGCATGCACGATTACGTTGTCATTGGAGGCGGCTCGGCGGGCTGCGCGTTGACCGGTCGCCTGATCGAGGCCGGCGCCTCGGTTCTGCTGATTGAGGCGGGGCCTCGCGATACGCATCCGCTGATTCACATCCCCGCCGGCTTTACCCGGCTGTTGTCCAGCCCGCTTTTGTCGCGTCACCAGACCGAACCGCAAACGGCGATGGACGGACGCCAGCGTATTCTTCCCCAGGGTCGGGTGCTGGGCGGTGGCAGTTCGGTGAATGCGCTAATCTACATCCGCGGCCAGCACGAGGATTACGACGACTGGGCCAGCGCAGGCTGCGAGGGCTGGTCGTACCGTGAGGTGCTCCCGTACTTCAAGCGTGCCGAAGACAATGAGCGCTTCGACAATGGCTATCACGCGACCGGCGGTCCGCTGGGGGTCTCTGATCTCAAGCAGGTGTGTGAATTGTCCCGCGGGTTTGTGCGTGCTGCGCAACAGGCCGGCATTCCGTTCACTCCGGATTTCAATGGCGAACGCCAGAACGGCGTCGGCTTCAACCAGATCACCGCGCGCAACAACCGCCGCTGCAGCGCTGCCGTGGCGTATCTGCGCGCGGCGCAAAAAAGCGATCGCCTGACGGTCGTGACTGACGCGACGGTGCAACGAATCCTGATCGAAGGTGATCAGGCCGTGGGGGTCGAGTACCTCCATAACGGCCAGCGAGTGCAGGCTCGCGGCAGCAAAGAAGTGATCCTCAGCGCCGGCGCCATTCAGTCACCCAAGCTGTTGATGCTGTCCGGTATCGGTCGCGCCGAAGAACTTCAACGCCATGGCATTCCGTTGCTGCACGAGTTGCCCGGTGTCGGTCAGAACCTGCAAGACCATGCCGAAGTGGGCACGATTGCCTACTGCCACGGCAAGTACGGTTACTACGGCCAGGACAACGCTTTCAACACCGTGAAAAACGGCTTGCAGTATTTGCTGTTCGGCAGCGGCCCGGTCAGCTCGAACGTCACTGAGGCCTGCGCCTTCGTCAACACCGACCATGCGCAGGAACGCCCCAACGCCCAGATGCATTTCGTGCCCATCGTGTTCTTCGACCTCGATCAAGACACCATCAAGAAACCCGGCGCGACCATCAACACCTGCGTACTGCGCCCCATGAGTCGCGGCGAAATCCGCCTGAGCGACAACAAGGCAGACACGCCGCCGCGCATTGACCCGCGTTACTTCGCTCACCCGGAAGACCGCCGTGTGGCGATCAAGGGCTTGAACCTGTCGCGGGAAATTCTCGCGCAACCGGCCATGCGCGCGTACACCAGCGAAGAGGTTTTCCCGGGGCTGAGCGTGCGCAGCGATGAAGCCTTGTTGAGCTACATCAACCAGCGCGCCAAGACTGTTTACCACCCGGTCGGCACCTGCAAGATGGGTGACGACGAAATGGCCGTGGTCGACCCGCAACTGCGCGTTCGCGGCGTACGCAATCTGCGGGTGGTCGATGCTTCGATCATGCCCAACCTGATCTCCGGCAATACCAACGCCCCGTCCATCATGATCGGCGAGAAAGCCGCGGACATGATCCTCGGACGCGCCGCCTTGCCCGCGTCTGCAACCCTTTATGAAAGAGGAATATCCCCATGCCCATCAGCGGTAAAACCCGAGTCGTCGTACACCTGACCTACCCGGCGAAACACTTGCGCACCCCCGAATTTTTCAACCCACTGCTGGAACGCCTCGGTTATGACGGCGTGCTGGTGCCTTGGGAAGTGTCACCGGCCAACCTGGCCACGGCGTGGGAAGGTTTGCGCGGGATTGAAAACCTGGCGGGGGTGATTGTCACCGTTCCGCACAAGCTGGAGGTCGCGAAATTGTGCGATGAACTGCAAGGCACAGCCCGTCTGCTCAAGGTGTGCAACGTCGCCAAACGCCTGCCCGACGGGCGCTTCAGCGGGCGCATGTTCGATGGCGACGGCTTCGTCGGCGGCCTGAAAAAACAGGGCCATGACCTGACCGACAAACGTGTCCTGTTGCTGGGCGCGGGTGGCGCGGCGACCGGCATTGCCCACGCGTTGCTCGCCGAAGCCATTCAAGAGCTGGTGATCAGCAACCGCACACCGGCCAAGGCCGAAGCGCTGGCCCGTGAGCTGCGGCAGATGTTCCCCGGGCGGCAGATCAATGCCGGGCCCGCCGATGCCACGGGTTTCGATGTGGTCATCAACGGCACCGCTTTGGGCCTCAAGCCTGAAGACCCGCTGCCGCTGCCCGTCGAGACGCTCGCCCCCGGCACGGTGGTCGGCGAAGTGGTGATGAACCCGGACATCACGCCGCTGTTGAGCGCCGCCGCCGAGCGTGGCTGCGTCATCCATAAAGGTGCGCACATGATCACCGGCCAGATCGATCTGCTGGCCGAATTTCTGTTTTCCAAAACCGGCGTTTGATACGCCCTTCTCCGTATAAGGAAAGACCATGAAAAAAACTGCAATCGTCACCGGCGGTGGCTCCGGCATTGGCCTGGCCACGGCACAACGTCTGCACGCCGACGGCTATGAAGTGTTCACCGTCGGGCTCGGCGAACCCGAACAGCGCGTAGAGGGCATTCATTATCAGGAGCTGGATGTCACCAACGACGAGGCCGTGGCGGGTTTCTTCGAGCAGTTCGAGCGAGTCGACGCCATCGTCAATGCCGCCGGCATCATTGACCACAACCGCGAGTGGCAGCTGGACGGTTTCAGCCGGGTCATCGACGTCAACCTCACGGCCGTGTTGCGCATCACCAATGCCGCCCTGCCCGGCCTGAAAGTCGCACGCGGTGCGGTGGTGAACTTTGCCTCGATGCATGGGATTTTCGGCTCCGCGAAAACCCCGGCCTACGCGTCGAGCAAAGCCGCCATCTCCGAACTGACGCGCTGCATGGCCGTGGCCTGGGCGACCGATGGCGTGCGCGCGAATGCTGTTGCGCCGGGCTGGATTCTGACCAACCTGTCGCGGCGAGCGTTCGAAGATCCGGCGCGCTCGGAAGGGATCATGGCGCGTATCCCGATGAAAACCTGGGGCGCGCCGGAAGACGTGGCCAATGTGATCGCCTTCCTCGTTTCCGACAACGCGCGCTACGTGACGGGTACGACGTTGCCGGTCGATGGCGGGTATTCGATCGCCTGACGTCATCTCGTCGCTTGAGTGCTTGACCGTTTAAAAACATGATATATCATGCATCACAACAAGACCGAGCACTTGGCAACCTGCCGCCGAGCCTCGAATAACAATAAGCAGTGAAGTGAGAGGTGCTGAATGAATCTGGTTTTCGGCTCGCCCGGACGGTACGTCCAGGGCACTGAAGTGCTCGCTCAGGCGGGCAGTTATCTGGCGCACTGCGGACGCAATGCCGTGGTGGTCATCGACAGCTATGTGCTGGGTCTGATCCGCCAACGACTCGATGACACTTGCGCGCAATCGGACGTCGAGTTGCACTACATCACCTTCGACGGCGAGATCACCGCCGACGGGATTGCCGGCCTGCGAGCGGCTGCCGCTGAGGTCGGGTTCGACATGATCCTGGCCGTCGGTGGCGGCAAATGCATCGACGCCGGCAAAGCCCTCGCCCACACCTCCGGTCGTGCGCTGATCACCATGCCGACCGTGGCCTCCAACGATGCGCCCACGTCGAAAAATTACGTGGTCTACGACGCTCATCATCAACTCAGCGAAGTCGGGCATCTGCTCGTCAGCCCTCGCTACGTGCTGGTGGACACCTCGCTGATTGCCCAGGCCCCACGCCAATTCCTGCTCGCCGGGATTGCCGATGCGCTGACCAAAAAGTTCGAAGCCGAGCAGTGCTACAAGTCCGGTGGCGTGAACATGTTTGGCGCACGCCCGGCACTCTCGGGGCTGGTGCTGGCGCGCGAGTGCTACCGCATCATTCGTCAATACGCCGAACCGGCGCTGGCCCAGGCTGGTACCGGCGAGGTTACGGTGGCCTTCGATCACTTGATTGAAGCGGTGCTGCTGATGAGCGGCCTGGGGTTCGAAAGCGGTGGCTTGTCCATTGCCCACGCGATGACGCGCGGCCTGTCGAAAATCCCCGGGGCACAACAGCAGGTTCACGGCTGGCAAGTGGCTTACGGCTTGCTCGTGCAGTTGGTGCTGGAAGACCGCGACGCCGAACTCATGGGCGATATGTTGAGTTTCTATCAGCGTATCGGATTGCCCCGCAACCTGACCGAACTGGGCGTGCCAAACGTCGACAATTCGGTGTTGATGCAGGTGGCAGAACCCACCCTGAAAGCCCCTCACGCACGCAATTTTTCCTCGGTATCAGGCGGCGCACTAACATGCGACGAGCTGATCGGGGCGATGCGCGCGCTGGAAGGCCTGACCCACTGAGTACCGACTCAAAAGCGCCGTTGAACCCACGACCATCCGGTTGAAGTTCAAACCCCGCCATTGAGATTCAACTTCAACAAATTCATGCCTGTGATTGGAGGTAGAGATGTCTGCACCCCGCAAAACACTCGAACAGTGGAAAGCCAGTAACTATGTGCCTTCCGCCGAGACGGTCATCAAGTTGAAGGACCGGGCGAAATTCGTCCGTCTTGAAACCATCCGCCTAATCGAAATCGCCAAGACCGGCCACTACACCTCGGTGTTTTCCGCCGCCGAATTGTTCTCCGCACTGTATTACGACGTGATGACGATTCGCCCCGACGAACCGAAGTGGCCGGGACGCGACCGCTTCCTGATGGGCAAGGGCCACGCTGCAGTGGGTCAGTTCCCGATCCTTGCGGACCTTGGCGTGTTCCCCAAGGAGTGGCTCGATGAATACACCCGCCTGGGCAGCCCTCTGGGCGATCACCCTGACATGCGCAAAGTGCCCGGCATCGATTTCTCTTCCGGCTCCATCGGCCACGCCCTCTCCGGCGGCCTGGGCATGTGCCTGGCCCAACGTTTCACCGGCGAAGTCTACGACGTGTTCGTCATGCTCGGCGACGGTGAAATGCAGGAAGGCCAGGTCTGGGAAGCCGCGATGAGCGCCGCCCACCACAAGGCCAAACACTTGATCGCGATTGTCGACCGCAACGGCTTCCAGCTCGACGGCTCGGTCGACGACGTGATCGGTATCGAGCCGCTGGACGAAAAATGGCGCGCCTTTGGCTGTGAAGTGCATGTCATCGACGGCCACAACATCGCCGAAGTGACCGAAACCCTGCGCCGTGTCAAAGCCGATGAAACCCGCGACAAGCCGGTGTGCATCATCGCCAAGACCGTCAAAGGCAAAGGCGTTTCCTACATGGAAACCGAGCCCGGCTGGCACCTCGGTTACCTCGACCCGGAAGACGCCAAACGCGCTATCGCTGAAATTGAAGCCATGGAGATCTGAACATGAATGCCCCTCTTTCCCCCAATTCCTGGCAGTACCGTGGCCTCAATGCCCTTAACCCGGGCCTGTCTTATTTGTCCGACGCACTGATCGAACTGACCAAGGCCGGTTACCCGGTGATGGCCGGCTCGGCTGACTTACAGTACTCCAACGGCCTGAACAAATTTGCCAGTGAGTACCCTGAGCGTTACCTGCAGTTCGGTATCTCCGAGCAGAACATGGTGACCGCCGCCGCGGGCCTGGCCACCTGTGGCGTGATGCCGTTCGTGGCGACCTTTGCTTCGTTCCTCGGCCTGTTGTGCTGCGAACAGATCCGCATGGACGTCGCCTATTCGGCGCAACCGGTACGGTTGATTGGTCACCACACGGGTATTTCTCTGGGCTTCTACGGCACTTCGCACCACGCCACTGAAGACATCGCCACCATGCGCTCGATCGCTGACCTGGCGGTCGTGTCGCCGGCCGATGGCCCACAACTGGTCGCCGCGATCAAAGCCTCGGCCACCTACGACAAACCGGTGTATTTCCGCATCGGCCGCGGTCGCGATCCGATCGTTTACGAGGACGGTGTTGTCTTCGAATTCGGCAAGGCCCACGAGCACATCGAAGGTGAAGAGCTGACCATCATCGCCTGCGGTATCACCGTGCATCCGGCACTCGCCGCTGCTCGCAAGATGAATGCAGAAGGTCGTTCGGTGGGTGTGATCGACATGGCTTCGATCAAGCCGATCGACCGTGACGCCATCCTGCGCGCCGCGGCTCGCAGCAAACGCATGATGACCGTCGAAGAGCACAACGTGCTCGGTGGCCTGGGTGCGGCTGTGGCTGAAGTCCTGTCGGACGAAGGCGTCGGCGTGAAGCTCAAGCGTCACGGTATCTATGACGAATACAGCCTGATTGCACCGCCGACACACCTGTATCAGCACTACAAGCTGGATGCCGCCGGTATCGAGGAAGTGGCACTGGCACATATGAAGGCCTGATCACCTTTCAGGAGTGAGGTTTGCCCCATGGCGGGCAAGCTTCGCTCCAGTATTTTCGTAGTATTGGACACCTCTTTTCCTCAGGGAGCCTCACGCAATTCACCTCCACCGACCACACCCCGTGGTTTATGAAGTATCTCGGAGCCAACAATGAATAACATCACCGAGACCATGTCCGGCTACTCGACCGGACAGGCCAAAACACGTACCTCTCTGCGCAGAAAGTCCTTGATGGCCACCGGCGTCGGCAACTTGCTGGAGTGGTTTGACTGGACTATTTATACCGTCGCGTCGGTGTACATCGCCGCCGCACTCTTCGATAAAAGCAACGCAACTTCTGCATTACTGAACACCCTCGCGGTATTTGCCGCGGGATTTCTATTGAGACCTATTGGCGGCATCTTCTTCGGCATCCTGGCGGACAAGCTGGGCAGGCGCAATGTGTTGCTCAGTACCATGTTGTTGATGGCTGGCGCGAGCCTGCTGATCGCCTTTATTCCCTCCTATGAGTCGATTGGCAGCTGGGCTTCAGGACTCTTGCTGCTGGCCAGGCTAGTACAAGGTTTTGCCCATGGCGGTGAAACCACCACCTCCTATGCCTACATCGCTGAAATCGCACCGCCGAAACGCCGAGGACTGTGGTCAAGCACAGTGTTTATCGCGGTGGGTTGCGGCTCGTTACTCGCGACGTTCTACATGGCCCTGCTGACGTCACTGTTGTCCGTGGGTGAAATGCAGGAATGGGGGTGGCGCATCCCCTTCGCGACGGGTGGCCTGTTGGCCGTCTTCGCCTTGTGGCTGCGTCGTAACATGATGGAAAGCGAACACTCGCCAAGCGCTGGCGGTGAATCGACAGCACCAGCCTGGAGTCGTGCCAAGATCATCCAGCACGGCGTTCGTCTGTTTCTTTATGAAGCCGGTGCCACGTTGACCTACTACACCTGGGTCACCTCGGCCTCGATCTACGCCATCAGCGTCAAAGGCATGGACCCACGCAGTGCGTTTACCATGAGCTGCATTGCGCAGGTCATCTACCTGGTATTCCTACCAATTTCCGGCTGGATATCAGATCTGTGGGGGCGGAAAATTTCAGCACTGATTTCTTTGCTGGGGATTGCCGTCACGCTGTTTCCACTGTGGGGCCTGATTAATAACCAGCCATGGACTCTGATGGTGGCGCAAACCGCAGGTTTACTGTTAGTGGCCTTCATCACCGGCTGTAAACCGGCATCGATCTCCGAGCAGATCCCGACTCGCTATCGCACTCGAATGTTTGGGGTGTGCATCTCTCTGGGCGTCGCGGTGTTCGGTGGTACAGCCTCCTATCTGACGACCTGGCTGTACTCGGAAAACATTGGCTGGATCTTCATCATCTACTTGATCGTTGTCGCGGTCATTGCCAGTGCCGTGGTACTGATGTGGAAAAACAACCACGGTGTGCCGATCGACAAAATTTGAACCTCGTTGCTTGTTTTCGCCATTGCGGGCAGCCCGCCCTTACAGGCATCTCATAACCTGTGAGGGGGGGCTTGCCCGCAACTTATTTCAATTGTCGTTACATACCTATCCCCCTAGCGCATTCACCAACGCCGCTTGATTCTGCCACTGTGCGGTCTTCACTTGGGACAGCGCATTCTGCGCAGCCAGTTGCACCCGCTGAGCCTGCAACACATCAAGGAACGGCGTCTCTCCGGCCTGCCAGGCTCGTTGGATCTGCTCGGCAGCTGAGCTGGCTTGACTGGCCGCACTGGCCAGGAAAGTCTGACGTTCGGCATTGCGTTGGGCAGCAGCCAGCGCTGACTCCACCTCGGAAACGGCCGTCAACACGGTGCGTCGATAACTCAGCAACGCCTGCCGCGCCTCGGCATCCCGAAGATCGACCACGTTGCGCCGACGTCCGCCGTCAAACACCGGCACGCTAGCATTCAAGCCGGCCAGCCAGAACGTCGAACTGGCCAGATTGGCGGCGCTCACACCATCAATCAAAGACCCCAGGGCCGCTGACAGGCTCAATCGTGGCAACAGATCCGCTTTGGCTACACCAACTCGCGCATAGGCCGCAATCAAGCGTGCTTCGGCGACGCGTATGTCAGGACGGCGACGCAACAGATCCGCAGGCGTACCGGCGTCCAGCAACGACACCGTCGAGACGTTCGCCGGACGCTCCTTGAACTGCTGATAAAGCGTCTCGGTCGGCTGGGCGAGCAGCACTGACAAGCGATGCAGCGAACGTTGCCAGTTCAGTTGCAGCGCTGGCACTTGGGCGGAAGTGGAATCGGACTGCGAGCGTGCACGAAGCAAATCCGCTTCAGGACTGTCCCCCGCCGCATACAGCTGCTCAGTCAGCTGCAAGGTCTCAGCCTGGCTGGCCGCACTTTGCTTGACGATCGCCAGGCGCTCCTCCAGCCCTCGCGCTTCGGCGTAGGCCTGGACCACTTCAGTGATCAGCGCCACACGCACACCCCGCGCCTCTTCCTCTGTCGCGTTGAGGTCGGCGTCGGCAGCGCGCACACCTTCACGGATACGGCCGAACAGATCGATTTCCCAGGCCGCACTTAACCCCAATGAGGTCGGCTCGGTGATCAGCGAGTCGGTGAAACCCGCCTGATCCGCCGAGATACGCTGACGAGCGACACTCGCCCCCAAATCGACCTGAGGGCTGCCGGAAGCTCCGGCGATGTTGCGCAGTGCACGCCCGGCATCGATCCGCGCCAACGCAATCTGCAGGTCAAGGTTTTCCCCCAGAGCGCGCTCCACCAGACGGTCGAGCAACGGGTCCTGATAAAGCTTCCACCAATTGTCTGTCACGCTGGCGGGTACAGCCGTTTGAGCGTTGACGAAACTGTCGACCGGCAAGTCGCTCTTGGGCGGCATGACCGGCGAGGCGCAGGCACTCAGTAGCGCGGCCCCAAGTACCAGGCCTGGAACGCTGAGATAATTATTCATGGGCCTCACCCTGTTCAGAATGGTTGGTTTTAGACTGTGCCTGACGCTCGCCACCAGCCATTCGGCGGATCAACACATAGAAGACCGGAGTGAACAGCAGACCGAACAGCGTGACGCCGATCATCCCGAAGAACACCGCCGAACCGACTGCCTGACGCATCTCGGAACCCGCGCCCTCAGACATCACCAACGGCAACACACCGAGGACGAAGGCCAGCGAAGTCATCAGAATCGGGCGCAATCGCAGACGACACGCCTCGACGACCGCATCAACGATGCCTTGCCCCTCTTTCTCCTGCTGCCTTGCCACTTCGACGATCAGAATCGCGTTCTTCGCCGCCAGTCCCACCAGTACGATAAAACCGATCTGAGTCAGGATATTGATGTCCTGCCCCATCAGACGTACGCCACCGGCAGCGGCTAGCAGACACATCGGCACGATCAAGAGAATCGCCAGTGGCAGACTCCAGCTGCCGTACTGTGCCGCCAGTACCAGGTAGACAAAAATCACACACAACGGGAAGACCAGGAGGCCCATGTTGCCGGCAGTGGTTTGCTGATAGCTCAGATCAGTCCACTGATAGGTGATGCCGGCTGGCAGCGTCTCATCAGCTAGACGTTCCATCGTCTTGATCCCGAACTCGGAACCCATCCCCGGCAATGTATCGCCGTTGATTTCCGCAGTAGGAAACAGGTTGTAGCGCGGGAATCGCTCCACACCCAGCGCCTCATGCAGACGCGTCACGCTGGCAATCGGCACCATCTGACCGGCATCGTTGCGCACCTTGACCCGTGACAGATCCTCTGGCGTGACCCTGTACGGCAAGTCCGCCTGCGCCGTCACTCGATACGTACGTCCCACGAGGTTGAAATCGTTGATGTAGGACGAGCCAAAGTACGTCTCGATGGCCTGGTTGATCTGGCTGCTTGGCACGCCCAGCATTTCGGCGCGTTCACGATCCAATTCAACGAACACCTGTGGCGTCCGGGCCGAGAACGGTGAATAGACTCCGGTCATGCCTTGAGTGGCGTTGGCGGCGGCAATCAGGTCGTCGGTTGCTTTGGCCAATGCTTCGGTACCCAGCCCGGCAGTATCCTGCAAACGCATGGAGAAGCCGCCCGTGCTACCCAAGCCTTGAACCGGTGGTGGCGTGGCGACAATGACCGTTGCACCGCTGACCGCTTTCAAACGTTCACGCAAGTCTTCGGCGATCTTGTCCGACGTCAACCCATGCACTTTACGCTCGGACCACGGCTGGAACACTGGCGCCAGGCCGGCCGAGTTCGATGAGCTGGTACCGGTCACCATCGAGAAACCGGAGAACGTCGGTACTCGGTCCACACCCGGCACATCCAGGGCAATCGCCTCGATCTGCTGAGAGATTTCGTTGGTCCGCTCCAGAGAGGCACCGTCAGGGAGTTGCACGATGACCACCAGGTAGCCACGATCCTGAACCGGGATGAAGCCCTTGGGCGTCGACACCATTAGATAAGCGGTCGCGGCAATCAACACCGCGTAGATCGCCAGCATCAACGGAGTTTTTGCCACGAGGCCACGCACGCTGCCGGCGTAGCCTGAAGAGAGTTTCAGGAAGCCGCTGTTGAAGCCATCAGCGGCACGCTTGAGCACACCAAAGACGCCTTTTTTCGGCTTCTGATGGGCTTCAGGATCATGTCGACGCAGAATCATCGCCGCCAACGCCGGAGATAGCGTGACCGAATTGAACAGCGAGATCGCTGTGGCCACCGCAATCGTGATCCCGAACTGGCGGAAAAACTCACCCGAGATACCCGGAATGAACGCGGTCGGAATAAACACCGCACACAACACCAGGGTAATGGCGATCAACGCGCCGCCGATTTCCTGCATGGTCACGATGGTCGCGTCCAGCGGGTTCTTGCCGTCAGCCAGATGTCGCTCGACGTTCTCCACCACCACAATGGCGTTGTCGACCACGATCCCCACGGCCAGCACCAGCCCGAACAGGGTCAGGTTGTTAATCGAGTAACCGAGCATCGCCATGACCGCGAAGGTCCCGACCAGCGACACGGGGATGGCCAGTATCGGAATGATCGACGGCCGCCAGCCTTGCAAAAAGATCATGATCACCAGCACCACGAGGATGACCGCCTCGTAGATGGTCTTGCCCAGCTCGCCGATACTGTCGGCAATAAACGCCGTCGGGTTGTAACCGATGCTGTATTCGATGCCTTCGGGGAAGTCCTTGCCGATTTTCTCCATGGTCTCTTCGACCACTTTCATCGTCGCCAGCGCGTTGGCGCCCGGACGTTGCAGCACTTGCAGGCCGATCGCCGGGTTACGCAAGTAATAGGTGTTGTTGACGTACGCCAGCCCGGCGATTTCCGTGCGTGCGACGTCCTTGAGACGCACAAGGCGTCCGGCAGTACCCGACTTGAGGACGATGTTGTCGAAGTCGGCAGGCTCTTTCAGTCGACCCTCGAAGATCAGGTTTGGCTGAAACGCCTGAGACGCCACCGGAGGCTGGGCGATCACCCCGCCGGCCACCTGGGTGTTTTGCGAACGCACGGCGGCGATGATCTCTGCCGGCGTCAGGTTGAAGGCCGCAACGCGCTCTGGATCGAGCCAGATGCGCATTGAATATTCGCGAGCCCCCAGCGGGTTGATGTCGCCGACACCGTCGATACGCTTGAGGACATCAGCGACATTACGGATCGCGAAATTCGACACATACAACTGATCGTAGGTGCCCTTCGGCGACGAGATAAAAATCGTCGACAGCTGCGTCGGCGATGACTTGCGCACCGTCACACCACTGCGCTGTACCGGTTCCGGCAGGCGCGGAGTGGCCAGCGCCACACGGTTCTGCACCAACACCTGGGCCTTGTCGACATCAGTGCCGCTCTTGAAGGTCACGGTCAGGTTCAGGCTGCCATCGGAAGTCGCCTGACTGTACATGTAGAGCATGTCTTCAACGCCGTTGACCTCCTGTTCGATGGGGATCGCCAGGGTCTCGGCGACCGTCTGCGCTGAGGCGCCGGGATAGGTCGCGGTGACCACCACAGTGGGCGGTGCAATGTCCGGGTACTCGGAAGTCGGCAGCACCAGATAGGCTAGGCCACCAATAATCATCAGGACGATGGACAGCACAATCGCCAATACCGGTTGTTCGATGGACGTGCGTCCCAGGCTCATAGCGGCGCCTCCTGGTTGTCCATCGCTTTCGCGGCCTGGGCCAGCGAGCGCTCCTGAGCCGTCACCGTATCACCGACCCGCACGCGTTGCAGGCCATCGACAATCACCCGGTCCTGAGCCTGCAAGCCGCTGGCGATTTCGCGCAAACCGTCATGCAGTTTGCCGAGCGTCACCGGGCGAACTTCAACCTTGTTCTGCGCATTGAGCACGTAGACGACTTTGCGGGTCGCATCGACGCCGATTGCGGTGTCCGGCAGGAGCAATGCCGAGTAAGGCGCTTGACTGGAGAACTGCACCCGGCCAAATTGCCCCGGGCTCAAATGCAGGTCTTTGTTACTGACGCGGGCCCGCTGACGCAAGGTCCCGGTCGACTGATCAAGACGGTTGTCGATGAAGTCCATGCGCCCGTTCATGCTCGGCTCGACTTCACCCGGCAACGCAATGCGCACCTGACTCTGATTGGCGGCAGTATTCGCCTGGCGGCGGTATTTGAGGTAGCTCTGCTCATCGATATCGAAGTAGATATCAATCGGGTCAATCGAGACGATGGTGGTCAGCAACGTGGCGCTGCTGTTACCGCCGTTGACCAGGTTGCCTTCGCTGATCAACTTGCGGCTGATCCGCCCGGTCATGGGCGCGGTGATGCGGGTGAACTCCAGATCCAGCTTGGCATTGGTCAATGCACCTTCGGCGCTCAAGACTTCGGCTTGCGCCGCCTGACGCGCCTGCAAGCGCTGATCGTAGAGGCTACGGGCGATGGTTTTGGATTCGATCAGGACATTGGCCCGGGCAAACTCCTGCTCGGCGAGGGACAGTTGCGAGCGCACCTGCGCCAGTTTGCCTTGAGCCTGTACCACGGCGGCCTGGAACGAGCGCGAATCGATCACGAACAGCAAATCGCCTTTCTTGACGATGGCACCGTCCTGAAACGCGACTTTTTCCAGATAGCCACTGACCCGCGAACGAACGTCTACCGAGTCGGTGGCCTCGAAGCGCCCGGTAAAACTGTCCCAGTCAGTGATCACGGACTTGACTGGCTGGCTGACCGTCACACTCGGTGCAACCGGCGTACTACCGGCGTTGTCCGGCCCACAGCCGGTCAAGGCCGCCGTCAGCCCAAGACTGACGGCGGATAAAGCCACACCTTTGATAACCTTCGATTTGACTGAGGACGATGTTGCCAACTTCCCCGTTGTATGCGAGTTCATGTTTAGTAGTCTCCACAGCTGGCCACTGAATGAACATCATTCGATGACCTACGAATTGACCGAATAAAACTTCAGTTCATTTAATTAAGTGCCGACAGCGATGTGAAACGGGAGACTTAACGTTGGTTCGAACTTTCACCGTATGATTTATTACGCTCGACAAAGGCACCGGATTCTTCCGCATGAATTGCCAAGGACGTAGAAAGGGCTGCCAGAGTAGCGAGCAGAGCAACTGCTTTTTTGAAGTAAGTCATTTGTGGTGTTCTCGGTGGTGATCAAGTAGGAAAGGATTTTCCGATACCACCGAGAGAAGATAAACCGCATGAATGGGAAAAGAATATTGACTAAAAAGCAAGAGCAGGCGCTCTAGCACGGCACATACAAAAGTTCTACCGCACGAATCAACACCTGCACGCCAATAACTTATGAAGCGCATTCACTAATGCTTTAACAAAGCACGACGCCAGCAGAAGATGATTTATTAAAGCGAGAACGCTACTGAGTTACTTGAAGGGAATGGGGCTATTAAACTCAATAAAAAGGAGATGACCTGGCGGCCATCTCCCCAAACCTATCAGCGATCAAGTCCCCCCAGGCAGAGGTACTTGATTTCAAGATAGTCTTCGATTCCGTACTTGGAGCCCTCACGACCAAGCCCCGACGACTTCACGCCACCGAACGGTGCCACTTCCGTCGATATCAACCCCTCATTGATCCCGACGATGCCACACTCAAGCGCTTCGGCCACGCGCATGATCCTTCCAATATCCCGACTGTAGAAATACGAGGCCAGACCGAACTCGGTGTCGTTGGCCATCTCGATGGCTTGCGCCTCGGTACTGAAACGGAACAGTGGTGCCACGGGACCAAACGTCTCCTCACGGAACACCTTCGACTCCCTTGGCACGTTCACCAAGATGGTCGGCCGGTAGAAACTGCCCCCCAACGGATGGCGTTCACCCCCCACCAGGACAGAGGCTCCGCGCTCAACGGCATCGGCGACATGCTCCTCGGCCTTGCGCACGGCGGCGTCGTCAATCAGCGGGCCGATCGTCACACCGTCCTCAAATCCGCTGCCCACTTTCAGGGCCTCGACGGCGGTTTTCAGTTTGGCGGCGAAAGCATCATAGATACCGTCCTGGACCAGCAGACGGTTAGCGCACACACAGGTCTGCCCGGCGTTTCGGTACTTGGACGCGAGCGCACCCTGCACCGCAGCATCCAGATCAGCATCGTCAAACACGATAAAGGGGGCGTTGCCGCCGAGTTCCATGCTGGTCTTTTTGATCGTCGGCGCGCATTGGGCCAACAGTGTGGCACCGACCTCGGTGCTACCGGTAAAGGACAACTTGCGCACGTCCGGGTTGGAGGTCAGTTCGGCCCCGATTTCACTGCCCGGCCCCGTAATCACGTTGCACACGCCGGCAGGCAGACCGGCACGCTCGGCCAGCACTGCAATTGCAATCGCCGAAAAGGGTGTCTGACTGGCGGGACGCAATACACCGGTGCAACCGGCCGCCCAGCCTGGCCCGGCCTTGCGGGTGATCATCGCTGCCGGGAAGTTCCACGGGGTAATCGCGGCAAACACCCCGATGGGTTCTTTCTGAACGATGATTCGGCTGCTCGTTGAATGGGAGGCGATGGTATCGCCATAAACACGCTTGCCCTCCTCCGCGAACCATTCAATGAAAGACGCGGCATAGGTAATCTCACCACGACTTTCGGCCAGCGGCTTGCCTTGTTCGGCGGTCATGATCCGCGCCAGGTCTTCGCGGTGGGTAATCATCAACTCGAACAAATGGCGCAGTTTTACCGCGCGCTCTTTGGCAGTGAGCGCTCGCCACGCCGGTTGCGCGCGCTTGGCGGCGGCGATGGCCAGGGCGGTCTCACTGGCCCCAAATGAAGGCACGCGCCCCAGTACCTTGCCAGTGGCCGGGTTCGTAACGGTAATGCTGCGTCCCTCACCCACCTCCAGCCACAGGCCGTTGATGTAGTTCGCCTCACGGAACAACGTGGGATCGTCGAGCGTTGCCAGGAAGTTTGTATCGGCCATGCTGTCACTCCTCAAAATTCAATAACCTGACGCACCGCGCTGCCGTCATGCAGGCGGTCGAAGCCTTCGTTGATGTCGTCCAGTTTGAGTCGGCCGCTCAGCAACCGATCCACCGGCAAGCGACCATCGCGATAAAGCTCAATGAACCGCGGAATATCGCGGATCGGCACGCAAGTACCGATGTAGCTGCCTTTGAGCGTACGTTCCTCGCCCACCAACTGAACCACATTGACGGACAGTGCCGAACCTGGCGGCGGCAGACCTGCAGTCACGGTCATACCACCGCGCTTGGTCATTTTCATGGCGTTATCAAGTGCCCGGATCGAACCGGCCATTTCGAAGACGTAGTCGGCGCCGCCACCAGTCAGTTGCAGTACCTGCTCAACGGCGTCCGCGTCGCCGCCGTTGACCACCGCGGTGGCGCCGACGTCTTTGGCCAATGCGAGTTTTTCTGGTGAAAGGTCAACGGCAATGATTTTGCTCGCCCCAGCAGCTCTTGCACCCAGCACTGACGCCAAGCCGACGCCACCCAGACCAATCACCACGGCGGTTGAGCCGACCCGCAATTGCGCGGTATTGACCACGGCGCCGACCCCGGTCAACACCGCGCAACCAAAGAGTGCCGCTTCGATAAAGGGCAGATCTCGATCGATTTTGACCACCGAGTTGCGCGACACCACAGCGTATTCGGCAAATGCCGAGACCCCCAAGTGATGATGCACGTGACCTACAGGACTGCTCAAACGCACTGATCCGTTGATCAGCGTACCGGCCGCATTCGCTTTCGCACCCGGCTCACAGAGGGCTGGACGACCTTCGGCGCATGGCAGGCAATGCCCACAACTGGGCATGAACACCATGACCACATGATCGCCCGGCTCAAGGTCGCTGACTCCCTCGCCCAACGCTTCGACCACGCCAGCAGCCTCATGGCCGAGCGCCATGGGCATCGGCCGAGGGCGATCGCCATTGATCACCGAAAGGTCGGAATGACAAAGACCTGCGGCACGGATACGCACCAGCACTTCGCCCGGCCCCGGAGGCGCCAGCTCGATGGTCTCAATAACAATTGGCTTGCTCTGGGCATAAGGCGGCTTAACATTCATGTGTCTTAGAACAGCAGCTCTGACTTGCATCTTGTGTCTCCGACGCAGCTGGACTCGATAGTGAGTACTCATCACTATGCCGCAGGCAGCCGGTGTCAGAAACGCATCACCGGGCGCAGCTGTTTGGAATTGAATTCGCAAAACAGTCGCTCCGGATGCACTTATAGTGGTGTCGCTGTCACTCCTACGTCGCTGGACGCCGCATGTCAGAACGCCCTCATCAAATCGTCAGCGATCTACCGCGCAGAACACGAATCCGTATCATGTTCGTGTGCGCCGCTCGCTCCTCCCTTACAGCGGGCCTGGCCTTCGGTATGGCCGTCCTGTTGCAGCTCCATCAACCGTTGTGGGCGCCTGTCTCAGCCTTGATCACCAACAAGGAAAATCTGGGTGACACCTTTTCCGAGTTCCGTAATCGGGTGATTGGCACAACGCTAGGAGCGACACTGGCGATCCTCTGTCAGATATCCATGCAACATCTGCACTTGGCGCCTTCTACCGAGTTAATGATCGTCACGGCTGTGACTGCAGCGGTAATCGCCAATCGTCCAGAATGGCGGGTTGGGTTGTGGACTGCAGTCATTATCCTGCTGAGCAAGGATGTGGGCTCGACCATTTTGGAGACAGGACTCATGCGTTTTCTGGAAGTCACATTAGGCTCGACGGCTGCTATCGTGATAGCCGCACTCGAAACGAGAGCCCGGCGGTTCTGGTCTGATACCACAAAGCACTGAGTGGTTATTCGGGGGCGTTTAGTGAGCTCCGCAGCGCTCTAGTCAAAACACAGTTGTTATTTTAATTCTCAAATCTTGTGCTCCCCCGCAGCGTTCTCCGCAATCAGTCCAATGCTTATCCTGAACCCACAAACAACATCGCAGCGTCCTCTGAAAGGACACCTGAATGAGGGTTTCAAGATGACCGAAGTAAGCACCCGAAAAAAACTGGTAGAGGCTGCGCCTCATGCCTCGTTTAATCTCGATGCGATCGTCAAGACGTTCCCCGAGACCGCCGAAACGCTGCTGGTTGATTCAAGACTGACCGACGAAGACGAGGCTAGCGCCCGGGTCTTCCGTGTCTACCATCCGACACCTGCGCATTACCACGCGACCTGTGATGAGTACCTCATCGTCATGTCCGGGCGCGCCAGGTTTTTCATGGGCGACCGTGAACCGTTCGAGGTCGGTCCCGGTGAGATGCTGTTCTTCAAGAGGTTCACTATCCACGGCATGCCAGAGATCCTTGAACACCCGCTGTTCATGGTGTCTGTCGATACTCCACGGCGCGACCCCAGCGATATCATCTTTGTCGATCCGACCGCCGGCACCGCAGCATCCTTCGTCAAGGCTCTGTCATGAACACCCATCAACTGGAGATCTTCGCGACGTTCCCGGTTGAGCGCCCGGGTAATCCGACGGTGATGCCAGATGGGCGGGTACTGGTATCGGTATCCGCCATCATTGCGCCGGACATCTCCGTACGTGCGGTGGCCGAGAACGGTGAGCATCCGGCTTACCCAAATGAAACCTGGGCGGGTAAACCCGGGGCGGATGGCCGCGGGATGTCCGCAGTGATCGGCATCCGCACCGACCTTCAGGGGATCGTCTGGATACTCGACATGGGCGGACCGGGCCAACAGCCACGCCTCATCGCCTGGAATGATCGAGAAGACCGCCTGCACCGCCTGATCGTACTACCGCAGAACGTGCTTCGCCCAAGCTCTTTCACTCAGGACTTCGTGATCGATTGGCGGCGTCAGCGCATTTACATCGCAGACATGACGATGAACCCCAGCGGTGAAAGCGACTATCCGGCCATTGTCGTGGTCGATCTCCAAACAGGTCTTTCATGGCGATCGCTTGAGTGCTACCCGGGGTTGATGCCTGGAGATGTACCGCTGATGATCGGTGGAAAAGCCCTTTCGCTGCGTACGCCAGAAGGCGAAATCATTCCTTACCGCTACGGCCTCAATCCCATCGCGATCGACCCGTTGGGCCGCTGGGTCTATTTCGGTTCGATGTCCGCTCGCAAGGTCTATCGAGTATCAACCGAAGTCCTCGCGGAACCTGCAGGCATCGCACCGCTGAGCGAGGCCGTTGAGTACTGGTGCGACAAGCCTCATTGCGACGGGTTTGATGTCGACGCAGAGGGCAACGTCTATGTGACCGACATCGCGAATAATGCGATTGGGCTAGCGTCGCCTGCCGGCTACCGCATTCTTGCACAGGACGATCAATTGCTCGCCTGGCCGGACGGCGTTGAGCTCGATGCCCAGGGGGAATGGCTCTACATCACAGCCAACCAGCTGCACCGCCACCCACTGCTCAATGCGGGTGAGGACGACAGCCAGCCGCCGTTCCATGTATTGCGGTTGCGGGTGGATGCGCCGATGGGTTCGAGCGAAACACCATGAGCTATAGCCGTGTTGCGTTCGTTGTCATTGCACTGCTGCTCACGGCCAGCGCCATAGGCTTGGCGCTGGCCGAAGGTGACGCCGGTCTCGGCGTCTGGATATACGCCGTGGTGGCCATCGCCGCAATAACGTTTTCGCGAGCCAGGCCAGACTTTTGGCCCGGCCGCCTGTTCGAGGCGTCGAGCCCTTCACGGATTTCGCTGGCCCATCGTCTGCTGACCCAGATAGCGGCTCTGGTGTGTCTGCTGGCCGCCCATGCTTTGAGCGGGAAAGTATCGGCAATTCTCTCGGTTGCTGGCCTGCTGCTGTTCATTCATACCCTAGTGCTGGCGCGTCTGCCCCGACTTGCCCGATCACAAAGGACCCACTGACCGATGACAACAAAGACTTCGTTGTCGGAACACCCCGGAATGCGTGCCGTCCCACCATCGCCTATGCCTGGACGCCTTTCGCTGCTGATGGGACCCGGACTGTTGATTGCAGTGGGTTACATGGATCCTGGCAACTGGGCCACCGGTATCGCTGCTGGCGCTCAGTTCGGTTACAGCCTGCTATTCATGGTGGTGCTGTCGAGTCTAGCGGCCATGCTTTTGCAAACACTCGCCTTGCGTCTCGGCGTCGTCACAGGTCAGGATCTTGCCCAGACCTGTCGTCTTCGCTACGGCCGACCAGCCACACTCGCGCACTGGGCAATGGCGGAGATTGCCATCATTGCCACCGATATTGCCGAGGTCCTGGGTGCGGCGTTGGCGTTCAAATTACTATTCAACTTGCCAATGGCCCTCGGCATCGTGCTGACGGCTGTCAGCACACTGGTCATCCTGGGCTTGAAGGGTGCCGCCAATGGCCGAGTGCAGAAGATCGTCCTGGCCCTGGTGGCGACCATTGTCCTGTGCTTCGCCATTGAGCTGGCATTGATCACGCTCGATGTAAACGCCATGTTTCGGGGGTTCATTCCTTCATTGGACACGCTGGCTCAGCCAGGGGCACTGTTCATCGCGGTGGGTATCATCGGCGCCACCGTCATGCCCCACAATCTGTACCTGCATTCATCACTGGCCCGGTCCAATAGCGTCACACATGACGGAGAGCAGGTAAAACGGTCCCTGCGCCGGGGTTCCAAAGATACGATCCGCGCGCTTTCAATTGCGGCCGCCGTGCAAGTTGCCATTTTGTTGGTGGCCGCCGCCGTCTTCCACGACAGCGGGCACACTGAGATTGGCGGGATCGAGCAGGCCCATCAATTGCTGGCCCCCCTGACAGGTGTGGCCATCTCTGCCGTGCTGTTCGCCCTGGCACTGCTCGCCTCGGGCCAAAGCGCGACGTTGACCGGCACCCTCGCCGGTCAGGTCGTGCTCGAAGGGTTCTTGAAGCTCAAAGTTTCATTGTGGAAACAGCGCGTCGTCACCCGCCTGCTGGCCATGGTGCCAGCGCTGTGCGGGATTCTCTGGCTGGGCGACGCCGCGGTGGGTGATCTGTTGGTGTTTTCTCAGGTGGTGTTGTCAGTGCAACTGCCGTTTGCGGTGTATCCGTTGATTCGTTTCACCAGCGATAAAACGCTGATGGGTGATTTTGCTATCTCACGCCCGGTCGCCGTCATGGCCTGGTGTATTTTCCTGCTGATCAGCGCCGCCAATCTCTGGTTGGTTACATCCGTCATTCTTTGAATGCCTTCCTCCCATACAGGTTAAAAACATGAGTGAAGTCCGTATCTTGATTAGCATTGCACGTCCAGCCGAACAGGTCTGGTCGCTACTCGGCGGGTTTGATTGGCTACCTCGCTGGCTCGATGTCATCGCGAGCAGCACCCTCAGTGATGGCGGACGTTTGCGTCACCTCAAAACTGCCGACGGTGCGATCATTGTCGAGCGTTTGCTCACGTTCGATGAAGACGAAAAGCACTACAGCTATGCCCTGCTTGAGGGCCCTTCGCCAGTCACTGACTATGTAGGCACGATGTCAGCGAAGGACGATGGCAACGGGGGGACACTGGCGTCCTGGTCCAGCACCTTTCTCGTCCAGGGCGCAGATGAGGCCGAGGTCATCGGGCATTTCGAGGCACTCTACCGCGTAGGGCTGGAGCGCCTGAAGGCCGTCGTCGAATCCACGGACTGACGACGGCACGCGGTTCACCCCCGATTCATGAACGCTTGCAGACGCGGCACCATAAAGTCGAGGAACGTTCGGATACGCTGGGGCACATGCTGTCCACCCTGATACAGCGCATTGACTTCCTCGCTGTCATGGCCTGTTTGCGCGAGTACCTCGACCAACCGGCCAGCGGCGAGATCCTCATCGATGTGAAAGTCCGCCAATCGGGCAATCCCCACCCCGGCGATGGCCATACGTCGAACGGTCTCGCCATTGTTGGCTTGCAGGTTGCCCTGGACGATTCGATCAACGATGCGGCCACTCTGATGCATGGGCCACACTGGACTAGAGCGCCGAAAGTTGAAGCTCAAACAATTATGCTCGGCGAGGTCTTCGAGGGTGTCGGGGACTCCGTACTTTTCCAGATACTCAGGTGAAGCCACCATCTTGCGCCGAGCAATACCGATATTCCTCGCACGTAGGGTCGAGTCAGTCAACACGCCAACACGGAATGCAACGTCTGTTCGATCCAGGTACATGTCAACGATATCATCACTCAAGGACAGGTTGATCTGGATGTTCGGGTGGGCTTCCCAGAAGGCCGGCAAATTGGGTTCGATCGCCATTGTGCCAAACGCAACCGAGGCATTGATGCGCACGGTTCCGCGTGCTTTCTGTGCGCCTTGGGCCAACACTCTTTCAACGTCGTCGAGTTCTGCCAGCAAAGCGTTACTGCGTTCATAGTAGATGCGTCCTTCATCGGTCAGCGACAGCTTACGTGTCGAACGCTCGAGCAGACGTACACCCAGACGCAGCTCCAGTCGAACAATCAATTTACTGACCGTCGAAGGTGTCATCAGCATCTGTCGCGCTGCTTGTGAAAAGCTGCCGGCGTCGACGACCCGTACAAATACCTGCATCTCGCCTGCTCTGTTATCCACGTCCGCCTCCCCACTCATTGATTAGTGAAAAAATATCACAAGCGCTACTTGGCGATACGTAGCAATAAGTGGGAAAACGTTCATTTATCTTGTGAAACCAATTCCATATACAGTGGAAGCGAATGCACAACGGAGCCAAGCTCTGCAGGGTTGAGTAAACTGTGAAACGGCTTCACAAATCATGTTCGGCCGGATCGGGTTATCAGTTTGCTATGTCAGGCATACCTTCTTGAGCAACATAAAGAAAGGACAGGTCCCCATGAGCTCATTATTTGATCCCATCCAAGTCGGCACTCTTACGTTGCGCAACCGTATCGCCATGGCGCCGATGACACGGGCGCGGAACCCGGATGGCGTCGCCAACGACCTCACTGCGCTTTATTACAGCCAGCGCGCCAGCGCCGGACTGATCATCACCGAAGGCACCCCCATTTCGCGCTCGGCCGAAGGCTTTTTGGCCATCCCCGGCATCTACACCACGCCACAGATCGACGGCTGGCGCAAAGTAACCCAGGCAGTGCACGCTACCGGCGGCGTTATCTACACGCAGCTATGGCATGTCGGGCGCGTTTCCCATGTCAGTATTCAGCCAGGCGGTATTGACCCGGTCAGCTCGACCTCGCGGATTGCCCGTAACTCCCAGGCCTGGGGTTTGACTGAGCGTGGCGAGCCCGGTCCGGTCGACGTCTCCCAACCCCGCGCCCTCACCACGACGGAAGTCAAAGCGGTGATTCGTGACTTTGCCCAGGCAGCCGCGAATGCTATTGACGCCGGTTTCGATGGCATTGAACTGCACGGCGCCAACGGCTACCTGATCGAACAATTCCTCAACCCGTTAGTCAATGACCGCACAGACGAATACCGCAGCGATACCCTCGAAAACCGTTCACGCTTCTTGCTGGAAGTGGTCGACAGCGTCATTGAACGTATCGGTGCGCAACGCACCGCCATTCGCCTGTCACCCTTTGGCGGCCTGTTTGACATGGGGCTTTACGAGGATGTCGAAGAAACCTATCTGTATGTCGCCGACCAACTCTCCCGACGCGGTCTGGCCTATGTTCATTTCATGGATCAGCTGTCGCGGGGCAGTTCGCCCATTCCTCGGGATTTCCTGCAAAAATTTCGCACCCACTACCATGGCACGCTAGTGCTCGCAGGAGGCATGACTAAGGAACGAGCAGAACAATTTCTTCGCGATGGGATGATCGACATCGCAGCATTTGGTGAACCTTTCATCGCGAACCCCGACCTGGTTGAACGACTACGCAACGACTGGCCATTGTTGAAACCGGACCGGGCATTGAGCTATGGAGGAGGCGCCCAGGGCTATACCGACTACCCGACCTATCCGATCGCTTGACGCTCGTTGAGTGGCGTGTGGGCTTGATCTGCCACCCCGCGGATCAGGAAGTCGATCAGCACCCGGGACGCAGCCGATAGCTGGCGATGAGGCGGGAAAATCACCGAGAACGGTCGGGACCGTCCACCCGACTGTTCGAGCAGCGGCACCAGGCGTCCGCTTTGAATCCGCTCCCGAACAATAAAATCGTAGGTCTGACAAATCCCCATACCGTGCTCGGCCAAAGACACAGTGCCAAGTACGTCGTCGGACACTTGAACACTCGCCTCAGGTATCCACTCCCGATCAATACCCTGCTCACAGAACAGCCAGGGGCCGACCCGACCGCTGCTGGGCATCACAAATGGCAGGCAAGCATGCGCTGGTAGTTCGTCGACGCTGTGCGGCGTACCTGCACGCCGGAGATAATCCGGCGCGGCGACCACGCACAAACGCGCATCCTCAAGTTTGCGTCCAATCAGGCCACTGTCAGGTAATGGCCCAAGGCGAATGGCCAGGTCATACCCTTCGGCCACCAGATCCACATTTCGATTGCTGATGCTCAACTCGATGCGCACCTGCGGGTACTGCCGAGTAAAGCGGCAGAGCAATACCGGCAGCCGGTAGTGGCCGTAAGTCGTCGGCACACTAAGCCGTACACGGCCAGTCAACGCGCCTTCCTGCCCCTGGATCGTCCGCTCTGCATCATCGATCAGCGAGAACGCCGCGCGGGACTGTTCGAGGTAAAGCAGTCCCGCCTCGGTCAGGCTCAGGCGTCGAGTCGTGCGCCGTAACAACTGAACACCCAGGCGTGTTTCCAGACGTGAGATCGCACGGCTGACTACTGACGGGGTAGTTGCCAGAAGAACGGCCCCTGCGCTTAGGGAGCCTTTCTCCACCACAGTGATGAAGACTTCTACGTCTGCGAGATAATCGAATCGCCGGCTCACCTTTACCTCCAAAGAACAAGTGCTTTTCCTTTGCGCAAGTTTATCTCCCATGGAGGCATGAATATAGTCGTATCGGGATCAGACACCTGCTGATCGAATTCACTCTCTACTGCTCGGAAATCCCATGCGCCCTATCACTCGTCTCGCCCTTGCAATGACCATTTGCACCTCAGCCTTCAACGCACAGGCCAGTAACGTCCTGGTCGTGCTGTCTGATTCAGACCACCTTGAGCTCAAGGACAAGAAAGTCTTTACAACCGGCTTTTACCTGAACGAATTGATGCAACCCGTAAAACTACTGCTCGATGCCGGCCACTCGGTGACCTTTGCGACGCCAACGGGCAAGGCGCCAACGCTGGACCAATCGTCCAACGACAAAATGTATTTCAACAATGACATTGCGGCACTGCAGGAGCACAAGGCACTGCTGGAGCACCTCAAGATTACCTCGCCGGGTGAGTCACCGGTCATTAGCCTGTCGCGGGTCGAACAGATCGGCTACGAGCACTTCGATGCTGTCTATGTACCCGGTGGCCACGCACCTATGGAGGATCTGCTGCATAGCGCCGCATTGGGGAAGTTGCTGAACAACTTCCATAACAACGGCAAGACAACCGCCCTCGTTTGCCATGGCCCGATTGCGCTACTGTCGACTCTGTCCGACCCAACAGCCTTCACTCGGAAACTCGAAGTCGACGGCAAAGCCCCAACGCATGGCTGGACTTATGCAGGATACAAATTCACGGTCATCAGCAATCAGGAAGAGGAACTGGCCAAAGGCTTGTTGAATGGCGGTGCGATGAAGTTCTATCCGCAAACGGCACTGGAACAAGCCGGCGGCGTATACAGTAGCAACACTTCACCGTGGACCAGCCATATCGTCATCGATCGCGAACTGGTGACCGGTCAAAACCCTGGTTCTGCGCTGGATGTGGGTAAGGTGATACTCGATCGACTCAAATCCCAGAGCCAAGCAAAAGATTGATCGATTCAAACTCTCACTTTTTCACCGACAAAACATTGCGCAGGGTGATTGCCTCTTCTCCTCCAGACAGGAAAGCTTTCTAATCGTGAATTTTAATCAAGACTATTGTGCTGCCTGATGCATTTTTCTCCGGGATGGAGCCGCAGATACTGTCGGTATTCACCCATGGAGTCGCCCTGCATCACGCACGGCGCAGGAGACCTGATGAACTCACATTTTCAACGTTTACTCGGCCCTAACAACTTCTCCATCGGACTGGAGTTGCCGCTGGACAATGATTGGTCCACTGCCGGTCAACGCTTGAGCATGGCGGAAAAGCGCCCTTTTGGCGCTCCCGATCTGAAACAACATGCCCAACTGGCCCGATTGGCGGACAACAGCGGTTTTCGAGCCCTGTGGGTGCGGGATGTGCCGGTCTATGACCCGAGTTTTGGAGATGCTGCACAGGTCTTCGAGATTTTTTCCTACTTGGGTTATCTGGCCGGCATCACCCAAAACATTATGCTTGGCACTGCCGCGGTAGTCTTGCCGCTACGACAACCGTGGTTGACCCTCAAGGCTGCCAATAGCATCGACGAACTGAGCGAGGGCCGCCTGCTATTAGGGGTGGCCAGTGGCGATCGGCCGATGGAGTACCCGCTGTTCGGTGTCGACTACGACCAACGGGGAGCGCTTTTTCGTAACACCGTTGAACTGCTGAAAAGCCAAGGCATTGGACGTCTGCCGGAGGGAGCCCAACTATTACCGCAGCGTGAAGATCCCTTTCCCCTGCTGGTTGCCGGACTTGGCCAACAATCACCGACCTGGATTGGAGAGCACATGGATGGGTGGCTCGCCTACCCTGGAACGCCTCAGGAGCATCGTCGGCGTGTAGGGCTCTGGCGAGAGGTGGGGGCTGACAAACCCTATATCAGTTTTCTGCATCTAGACCTTGAAGCCAATCCGCATTCGCCAATGAAACCGCTGCGTTTCGGTGGACGCGGCGGGCGAATGGCGCTCATTGAGGAGCTGGAGGCGTTGCGTGAGTCGGGTGTACAGCATGTTGGCCTGCATCTGCGTCACAGCGAACGACCCGTTGCGGAGGTGGTTGAAGAGATTGCCGAGTGCATTTTGCCCAGATTTCACAACGTAGTCTGACGCGCTATAGGGAGCGGCAGTTGAAGGTCATTCAACGCCCTTTTGGCGCCGACGCCGAATTGATCTGCGTACCGACGCAAGGCTGACCCAACTCCAATCGGCAGAATCCAGCACAGGAAATTGTTCGCGAGGAATCCGACTGGGTCAGTGGCATCTCGGTAACGAGGTCAGTTCAGCGTCGGCTTCCAACATGCTGATGCTTCATTCAGCCTGGACGAAAGCAGTGAGGACTCTACTGAGAGCCAACCGTTTTGTAGGGGTAAAAACGGCATTAAATAAAAAAGGGTCGCGAGATAAAATCTCGCAACCCTTTGAATTATATGGTCGGGACGGAGTGATTCGAACACTCGACCCCTAGCACCCCATCTCCTTTTTCATACTTCTTGAAAGACTCCGAAATTTCACTCTGGATTTTTATAAGCTAGTATTTACTTGAGC
>Ga0247819_10000165_pt1 | contig 41122 bp, 31 predicted proteins | sample 13C_Xylose_Day6_FD_193428 | JGI IMG/M metagenome (GOLD analysis project Ga0247819, IMG submission 193428) | Soil microbial communities from agricultural site in Penn Yan, New York, United States - 13C_Xylose_Day6 | ecosystem: Environmental > Terrestrial > Soil > Agricultural land | place: USA... | reverse complement strand
GCACCCTTCGGCGCAGCCGAAGGCGCGAGATGTAGATTTGCGCAGCAAATCGTAGGCCGCGCGGGCCCGGAAGGCGCCGGCGCGAAGGGACCCGTAGCGCAGCGGAGGGCCGGATGGTGGAGCGCAGCCTTTTTTGGTTACTTTTGGCTGGGCCGGCACACCGGGCGTCTGCCAAAAAGTGACCCGCCGTAAGGGCGGAAGGGTGAATCAGCGTCTCCATCGCAAATGGATATACACGCCAATCCCAAAACCATCCCAAAACCACCCCAAAGCCGCAAAAAACTAAGCGCCCTCAGGACTTCTCGAGATTACCCAGAATCCGCGCATGCACCCGCATGCAAATCTCCAGATCCGCCTCATCAACCCCACTAAACAACTCGATCCGCAGCTGGTTGGCAATGGTCTCGATCTGATCGATCAACGGCTTGGCCGGCGGACAGAGCACAATCTTCTTCGCCCGCCGATCCTCCATCACCGCCTGGCGCCGCACCAATCCCTGGCTCTCCAGGCTATCGAGCAAGCGCGCCAGGGTCGGCCCTTCAACGCCGACGCTCTGCGCCAGCTCACGCTGGGTCGGAGCCTCTTCGAAACGGGCCAGGTGCAACAGCACCAGCCAGCGTGCCTGGGATAGATTGAGCCCGGCCAGGCGCCGGTCCAGCTCGGCGCGCCAGCCGCGGGACATCTGGGCCAGCTGCATGCCGAAGCGGTGTTGGTTGTCAGTCAGGGGCATAAACAACTCTATGGATAGAACTAATTATTAGCCAGCTAACCATGCTCCAGCCCTCCAGGCAAGGCTGGCTGAGCCACAAGCGTCCGATAATCGTCATAAAGCATGACAAAGGTCATCAGTACAGCCCGTTACAGCTCAAACTCCGCAGCCAGCGCCGCACGGATGCAATACAGCACCCCTTCCGGCACCCGTTGGCCAAATTGCGGGGCGATGGCCGTCACCGGCGGCAGCTCGCCTTCGCCATCGAGGAAGGCATCCTGGACTTCCATCATCAAATCCTCAGGCAGGTCCAGGGCCTGATCCAGGCTCAGTTCCTGACGGCCAATGGCTTCGGCCAGCAGGCTGTAGACGTTCTTTTCACTGCAATTGAGCTGGCCGGCAATCTGCGCAGGCGTCATACCGGCGCGGGCCAGGCTGACCAACTCGTGACGCAAGTCGAGCACCACCTTCGGTGCCTCGGCGCTCTCGCCGCCGTTGAGCACTTCGAGGAACGCCTGGCCATAACGCTCCAGCTTGCGGGCGCCGACGCCGCTGACCTGGGCCATGTCGCTGAGGCTGGTGGGTTGGCTGCGCAGCATTTCCAGCAGGGTCGAATCGGGGAAGATGACGTACGGCGGTACGCTGTGCTCTTCGGCCAATTTGCGCCGCAGGGTGCGCAAGGCCTCCCACAGCTCGCGCTCTTCGGCACGCACCAGCTGGCTGGCTGGGCTACCGCCGCTGCTGGAGGATTTGGCCGTAGTCTGCGGCTTGAGGTCGCGGCGCAACTGCAGGTTCACTTCGCCACGCAGCAGCGGCCGGCAACTGTCGGACAAGCGCAGACCGCCATAGCCCTCCAGGTCGATGTCGACCAGGCCACGGGCAACCAGTTGGCGGAACAACGAGCGCCATTCGTTTTCACCGACGGATTTGCCGACACCGAATACCGAAAGCTTCTCGTGGCCAAAGTTACGCACCTTCTCGGTGTCCTTGCCCACCAGCACATCGACCAGGTGACCCACGCCGTAGCGCTGGCCGGTGCGGAACACCGCCGACAGGGCCTGACGCGCAGGCTCGGTGGCATCCCAGGTCTGCACCTGGTCGACGCAGTTGTCGCAGTGCCCGCATGGTTGCTCGAGCACCTCGTCGAAATAGGCCAGTAGCGACTGACGACGGCAGCGGGTTTCTTCGCACAGCGCCAGCATGGCGTCGAGCTTGTGCTGTTCGATGCGCTTGTGGCGCTCATCGCCTTCGGAGTTCTGCAGCATCTGCTTGAGCATCACCATGTCCTGCAGGCCGTAGGCCATCCAGGCATCCGAAGGCAGGCCATCACGGCCGGCACGACCGGTTTCCTGGTAGTAGGCCTCAAGCGACTTGGGCAGATCCAGGTGGGCGACGAAGCGCACGTTGGGCTTGTCGATGCCCATGCCGAAAGCAATGGTGGCGACCATGATCAGGCCTTCCTCATTGAGGAAGCGATGCTGGTTGCTCGAACGGGTCTCGGCAGGCAGGCCGGCGTGATAGGGCAAGGCCGGGAAGCCCTGCTCGCAGAGGAAGGCGGCGGTCTCGTCGACCTTCTTGCGCGACAGGCAGTACACGATACCGGCGTTTCCCCGGCGCTCGCCGAGAAACGCCATCAGCTGCTTGCGGGGCGACTCCTTGGGCACGATGCGGTAGAAAATGTTCGGCCGGTCGAAGCTCGACAGGAAGCGCTCGGCACCTTGCAGGTGCAGGCGCTGGACGATCTCTTCGCGGGTACGCATGTCGGCCGTGGCGGTCAGGGCAATGCGCGGTACATGCGGGAACAGCTCGGCCAGTTGGCCCAGTTGCAGATACTCAGGACGGAAGTCGTGGCCCCATTGCGAAACGCAGTGGGCCTCATCGATGGCGAACAAGGAAATATCCAGGTCGCGCAAGAAATCCAGCATGCGCGGCTGCACCAGGCGCTCGGGAGCAAGGTAGAGCATCTTCACTTCGCCCCGGCGCAGACGCCCGGCCAGCTCGCGCTGTTGCTCGGCACTGAGCGTCGAGTTCAAGGCAGCCGCTGCCACGCCCAGCTCGTCGAGCGTGGCAACCTGGTCGTCCATCAACGCGATCAGCGGCGAGACCACCACGGTAAGACCTGGTCGCAGCAGCCCGGGGACCTGGAAACACAGCGACTTGCCGCCACCGGTGGGCATCAGTACCAGCGCATCGCCGCCGTTGGCTACACATTCGATGATCGCTGCCTGGCGCCCACGGAAACTGTCGTAGCCGAAGATGTCCTTGAGGACGCGCTGAGCCTGTTCGAGCATTGCTAACTCCGAAATCGCCGTACCATCCTGGACACAGGCTGGACGATAAACCCGCCCTGCACACGTGCGAATGCGTAAGCAGCTTTTGCCAGAGGCCCCGCAAAAGGCTGCTCTGGCTGAAAAATCGCGGATTATACCCCACTGGCTGCTGCGAAAGGACGCTGTGCTGACAGACGTTCCCTTTGCCCCGTCGCGCCAGCAAGGTGCTAGAATTCCATATCGATTATTCCCCAAGGTAGCCCCGTAATGTCCTTCGCCGAGCAACTGACCCGCCTGCAAGCCTTCCTCGACGCCGACGAGCTGCACGAAGAAGCGCTGGACTACGTCGCCGCCCACGGCTACCTGACCGCGCTGTCGATCACTGCCGAAGACGTCCCAGAGCGTGAATGGATCGATGCGCTGTTCGCCGAGGAGCCTCATTACACCAGCGATGCCCAGCGCGTCGAAATCGAAGCCACCCTGGTCGCCCTGAAAGCCCATATCGGCCGTCAGCTGGCCAGCGACGATGAATTCGAGCTGCCATGCGATCTGGACCTGACCGAAGAGCCGGACGATTCCGACCTGCGCGGTTGGTGCATCGGCTTTATGGAAGGGGTGTTCCTGCGCGAAGAAGCCTGGTTCGAGAACGCCGAGGAAGAAGTCAGCGAGATGCTGCTGCCGATCATGGTCGGTTCCGGTCTGTTCGACGAGCAGCCAGAGTTCGCCGACATTGCCAGCGATGCCAACCTGCAGGACGACATGATCGTGCAGATTCCTGAGGCACTGACTGCGCTGTTCCTGCTGCTGCACGCTCCGGACGAGAAGCCAGCCCTGCTCAAACCGCGTCATCACTGATACAGCCGTGCGCTACCTGCTGCTGGCCATCGGCTGGCTCAGCGTCGCGCTGGGAGTGCTGGGGATCTTCCTGCCGGTGTTGCCCACCACTCCCTTTCTGTTGCTGGCAGCGGCCTGTTTCGCCCGCAGCTCGCCACGTTTTCATGATTGGTTGATCAACCATCCCACGCTCGGTCCATGGATCCGCGACTACCTCAGCGGTGAAGGGATCCCACTCAAGGGCAAGGTCTACGCCATCGGCCTGATGTGGGCCAGCATCGGCCTGTCGTGCTACCTGGTGCCGTTATTCTGGGCCAGGGCCTTCATGCTCAGCAGTGCGGTGCTGGTGAGCCTGTACATCCTCAAGCAGAAGACCTTGCGCCGGTCCTGATACTCATCCGTTTCAGTACCGGCCTCATCGCTGCGCGTTTGTCCTGCGATGAGGCCAGCCCTGCCAATCCGTCTACACGTTATCCACCTTCAACGAGTGATCATTGAGCATGCCATTAATGATGGTCGCGGTGTCATGCCCCGAGGCGATCAACCCACCCGCCCCCGCCGAGACGCCGTAGTGCTGGGCCAGATCGACCCCGGCCAGGTCGATGGTCTGGGTAGGCGTAGCCCCCGCCACGCTGCTGACCTCGATGGTCGAGACCACGTTGCTACCGGCGCCACTGACCTTGAAGTGCAGGTAATCATCCAGCGATGCCACCGTGGCGTTCTCCCCTTGCAGCAACTGCGACAGGTCCAGGTGATCGCTGCCTGGAGTAAAGTCGGTGACCCGATCATGGCCGCTGTCGCCCTTCTGCCAGACGAAGGTGTCGTTGCCGCTGCCGCCAGTGAGGGTGTCGTCGCCCGGGCCACCAATCAGGATGTCATTGCCCGCCCCACCCTTGAGCACATCATTGCCCAGCCCGCCGCTGAGCAGGTTGTCCGCACCATTGCCGATCAGCGTATCGTGGTAGTCCGAGCCGATCAGGTTTTCGATACTGACCAAGCTATCCAGACCGCCCCCTCCGGTGTTCTGTTGACCCGCGACGTTCAGATCGATAGTCACCGCACTTGCCGCCGAGGCATAACTGGCCGTGTCGTTACCCGCCCCGCCGTTGAGCAGGTCATTGCCGGCCCCGCCAATCAACAGGTCGTCGCCGTCACCGCCGTACAGGCTGTCGTTGCCCGCGCCCCCCACTAGCACATCGTGTCCATCACCCCCGTTGAGGGTGTCATCGCCGGCGCCCGCCAACAGCACATCATCGCCTGCGGTACCGTTGACGACACTGCCCGCCTGGTAGGTGATATCCAGCGCAGCCGCGGTCGTGCCACCGTGGTTGTCGCTGGCCGTGTAGCTGCCGTGATAGACCTCATTCTGGGCATTGGCGTAGTCGATCACCATGCTCAGTTTGTACAGCTCGGCCGCCTTGCTATTGCCATAGGCGTTCTCGGTATTGACCACGTGGATGCTGTACAGCCCATCGTGGTCGGCGGTGAAGCTACTGCCATTGGCGACGGCCTGATAACTGCCGCCGGCTTCTTTCCACTCCATCAGCAGGTTGCCTTGCGGCCGATCGTGATCGAGCTTGAGCGTCTCGCCTTTGCGCAGGCTAACGCTGATCACATCCTCATCGTTGGCGTTGCCGTTACTGATCGAGCCGAGGTAGCCAGCAATCACCAGCGCAGCGGTCATCGAAGTCGAGTTAGCGACGAAGGCGCTGCGGTCGAGCTCCTTGAGCTGATTGGCAGACTTGTTGTCGTTGCCATCGAACTTGATCGGCTGCCCGCTACCACTGGCAGCGAAACCTGCCCCCTTGTCGGCGAAGCCTGTGTTGAAGGTGATCGGCGCGGCGCTCAAGCGGTCATGATCAGGGTCGCTGTCATTGGCCAGCAGGGCCTCGGCTGGAACGCTGAGGCTAGCACCGGCGATATTGGTGATGATGTGATCATCGCCCGCCACGGGGGCATGGTTGCTGTTGATCTTGACCACCAGGTTGGCGCTGCTGGTATCGCCATCGTTGTCGCTGACGGTGAAGCCGAACTTCTCGACCTGGCTGCTACCGGTGTCCTTGGGCGGCTTGTAGGTGAACTCGCCAGTGTCCATGTCGACCATCAGCACGCCACCCAGGGCGGTCTTGATACCGAGGGTATGGGTGGCAGGATGGAACGCCGCCTTGTCCACGCCGCCCACGGCGCTATAACCGCCCTGCCCGGCATTGGCTTTCGGGTCGAAGGTGTAGGTCACGCCATCGACCAACAGCGCCTTGATGAAGCCCCCATCGGCACCGAAATGACCGCCACTGGGCAAGCTGCCGGTGATCGGCGAGCCCTGCACTGTGCCCGTAAGCACTGCGCTGAGCTGACTGAGGTCGGTTACCACCACCGAGTTGGTGTCGGTGTGGCTGGTGCCATCGTAGGCCAGGGGGTTGAGGTTGGTTTCATTGACTCCCGTGCCCATGCCAATGGCGTAGGACTTGATGCCATTGCTATCGAGGAAGTTTTCCCAGCTGGTTTCCCGTACCGGCGTCATCGCATGCCCTGTGGTGGGCTCGCCATCGGAGAAGAAGTAGCTGATGTTCTGCGCACCCAGCAACTTGCCCTCTTTGCCGAACGCCGTCTGCGCGCTGCTGGCGGCGGAGTCGTAATAGGTCGAGCCGTCCGCCTTGAGACCGGCGACGATGGCCTTGGCCTGGTCGATCGAGACCCAGACATCGGACTTGACCGAAGCACCGGTGGCGAAGGTGACGATCTGCACCTTGATATCGCCCATATCATCGTACTTGTCGAGCAAGGCGTTAATCGCTTCCTTGGCCAGATCCAGACGGCTCAGGCCTGGCACACCGGATCTTAAGGTCATGCTGCCGGACACATCGATCACCAGCAGGATGTTGGAGTCCACCTGGCCTGGGGTGATCGAGCGTTCGGCGCAGACGGCCTTGGGCACGTCATCAACGATGTTGATGGCAATGGTGCTGGTGATGCTGTTGCCCAAAGCGTCGGTGGCTTTGTAGGTGAAGGTTTCGCTGATCCGGTTGGCGCCGTCGTCGGCCCCTCCCGGAGTCTTCGGTGCCGAGGTCAGGGTATAGGTGTAGGAGCCATCGGCCTTGAGCAACAATTGCCCGAATTGGCCGACAGCGTCGCCGACCAGGGTGTAGGTCAGCGGACCGACACCGCCGCCGACCGAACCGACCAATGTGCCCGATGCTGTCTCGGCGGTGGAGCCTGGATTACTGCCGGTGACGTTGCCGGCCGCCAGGTCGTTGCCGTCCTTGTTCAGGTCCAGGGCTTTCTCGTACACCGTAACGTCGTTGTCGGCACACGCGATCAGTTTGCTGTCATGCACCTTGATGCTGATGGTGGTGGTGCTTTGGTCACCGTCGGCATCGCGGATGGTGTAGACGAAGGTGTCAATGGCCCCTGCGGGTGCCACGCTATTGGGGTTGGCGTGATAGACCGCATTGCCCTTGGCATCCAGGGTCAGGTAGCCATAGTCGCCCTGCACCTGGGTGGCCAGCTGGCCGACCGCCGAGGTCGAAGTGTCGGAGCCGGCGCGCACGCCGATCACGTACTTGCCATCCGCCGCAACGTCCGCCCCGATCACATCGTTGTCCAGCACGTTGCCAGTGACCGTACCGCCCTCGATCACGGTCGCCGTATCGCAATGGGCCTTGGGCACATCGTCGACGATGCTGATGACGATGGTGCTGGTGGTGCTGTTGCCGGCCGCGTCTTTCACCTGATAGGTGAAGGTCTCAGTGGTGACATTTGCCCCGTCATTGGCCGGTACCGGCGACTTGGGCGCCGACGTCAGGGTGTAGGTGTAGGACCCATCAGCGTTGATCTTGATCTGGCCATACTGGCCTTCGGCATTACCGACCAGGCTGTAGGTCAAGGCACCCACACCCCCGGAGACGGCGCCGACCAATGTGCCAGTGGCGGTTTCGCCGGTCGAGCCTGGCTGGCTGCCGACGACTGTGCCGGGCGCCAGGTCTTGGCCGTCCTGCTTGAGATCGAGGGCTTTTTCGTAGACCTTCACGTCAGTGTCTTCACAGGCAACCAGCTGGCTGTCGTGGACCTTGATGGTGAGGGTGGTGGTGCTTTCATCACCGTCGGCATCGCGGATGGTGTAGACGAAGGTGTCGGTGGCACCGGCCGGCGCCACGCTGTTGGGGTTGGCGTGGTAGACCGCATTACCCTTGGCATCCAGGGTCAGGTAGCCATAGTCGCCCTGCACGTTGGTCGCCAGTTGGCCGACTGCCGAGGTCGAGGTATCGGAGCCTGCGCGTACGCCGACCACGTACTTGCCATCGCTCGGTACATCGGCGCCGATCTTGTCGTTGACCAGCACATTGCCTTCGACCACGCCGCCCTCGTAGACACTGACGAAATCGCTGTAGGCCTTGGGCACGTCATCGACGATGCTGACGACAATGGTGCTGGTGGTGGTGTTGCCCAGCGAGTCTTTCACCTGGTAGGTAAAGGATTCGCTCAGGGTATTGGGGCCATCGTTGACATGATTGGGCGAGTTGGGCGCCGACGTCAGGGTATAGGTGTACGAGCCATCGCCATTGAGCTTGATCTGGCCATACTGGCCTACCGCGCTGCCCACCAAGGTATAGGTCAGAGCGCCGACGCCTCCGGTGACCAGGCCCGCCACCGTGCCAGAGGCGGTTTCTGCCGTGGAGGTGGGGTTGCTGCCTTGGACGTTGCCCGCCGCCAGGTCATTACCATCTTTGCTCAGGTCCAGCGCATTTTCGTACACCGTGACCCCACCCTCACCGCCCACCACCCACGAACAGTCGTGCACCTTGATGGTGACAGTGGTGGTGCTTACGTCACCGTCCGCATCGCGAATGGTGTAGACGAAGGTGTCGGTCGCACCGGCTGGCGCCACGCTGTTGGGGTTGGCGTGGTAGACCGCATTGCCCTTGGCATCCAAAGTCAGGTAGCCATAGTCGCCCTGCACCTTGGTTTCCAGCTGGCCAATTGCCGAGGTCGAGGTATCGGAACCGGCGCGCACGCCCACCACATACTTGCCCTCGCCTGGCACGTCGGCACCGATCTTGTCGTTGATCAGCACATTGCCTTCGACCGTACCGCCTTCGTAGACACTGGCAAAATCGCTCTGGGCCTTGGGGATGTCATCGACGATGTTCACATCCAGGCTGCCAGTGGCGGTGCTGCCGTCGCTGTCCTTGGCGATCACCGTGAAGCTTTCCTGCAGGCTGTTGGTGCCATCGCCGGGGGCATGGGTTTCGTTGTCGAGCAGGGTGTAGCTGTAGCTCACCACCCCGGTGCTGGGGTTGTAGCCGGTAATGGTCAGGGTGTTGCCAAGGGGGGTGGTGAGCGACTGCGGGAAGCTCACCGGCACACCGCCGCTGACCAAGGTGATGCCGCCAACGCTCAACGTCTGCAGGCCGTCCGGCGCGCTCACGGTGAAGCTGCCGCTTTGGGTCAGCGCACCCTGGTTCGGCGCGCTACCGTCGGCCAGGTTCTTCTCGAACACAGTCAGTTCGCCGCCATTGACCTGCAGCCCACCCAAGGTCACCGGGTCGTTGAAGTTGCTGACGTTCAGGGTCAGGGTGGCGCTGCTGGTATCGCCATCGGCGTCTTTGATGGTGTAGGTGAAGGTTTCCACCCCACTGGCGCCACCTTTGAGGCCTTTGAAGTCCGGATCGTTAGTGTTGAGCGTGTAGGTGTAGCTGCCGTCTGCCGCCAGCACCAGGGTGCCGTAGGTGCCGGTGAAGGTGCCGCCGATGACCGGACCACCCGCCACCCGATCAGCGCCTTGTTGGTCATTGACCAGCACATTGCCGGTCAGCTCGGTGTGCTGCTCGGTCGCGGTAACGGCGTTGGTGTCGTGCTCGGCCTTGGGCACGTCATCGACGATGTTCACGTCCAGCTTGCCGGTGGCGCTGCTGCCGTCGCTGTCCTGGGCGGTGACCGTGAAGCTCTCATGCAGGCTGTTGTTGCCCTGACCGTTGGCATGGGCCTCGTTGTCGAGCAAGGTGTAGCTGTAGCTGACGACCCCAGTGCTGGGGTTGTAGCCAGTGATGGTCAGGGTGTTGCCCAGCGCCGTGGTGACTGATTGCGGGAAGCCCACTGCGACCCCACCGCTGACCACCGTGATGCCGCCGACACTCAGGTTCTGCAGGCCATCGGGCGCAGTCACGGTAAAGCTGCCGCTCTGGGTCAAGGCGCTCTGATTCGGCGCGCTGCCGTCGCCGAGGTGTTTCTCGAAGACGGTCAGTTCACCGCCCTGCACATCCAGCCCAGCCAAGGTCACTGGGTCGTTGAGGTTGCTGACGTTCAACGTCAGCGTGGCGCTGCTGGTGTCGCCGTCTGCGTCCCTGATGGTGTAGGTGAAGGTTTCCTGGCCATTGCCACCGCCCTTAAGACCTTGGAAGTCCGGGTCATTGGTATTGAGCGTGTAGGTGTAGCTGCCATCTGCTGCCATCACCAGGGTGCCGTAGGTGCCGGTGAAGGTGCCAGCGATTACCGGACCCCCGGCGACACGGTCGGCGCCCTGCTGGTCGTTGGTCAGGACATTGCCGGTCAGCTCAACATGCTGCTCGGTGGCCGCCAGCGCATTGCTGTCGTTGACAGCCTTGGGTACATCGTCACGAATCAGCACATCCAGGCTGCCGCTGGCAACATCTCCATCGGTGTCGCTGACCAGCACCGGGAAGTGCTCACCGAGGCTGTTGTTGCCAGCGCCGTTGGCATGTTGCTCGGCACCGCTGAGGGTGTAGCTGTAGCTCACGACGCCGGTTGCCGGGTTGTAGCCGGTGATAGTCAGGGTATTGCCCAGAGGCGTGGTTATCGATTGACCGACACCCGTGACCGCTCCTGCCGTGACCACGTTGATCCCGCCGACGCTGAGATTGAACACACCGTCAGGCGCCACCACGGTAAAGGTGCCCTGCTGAGTCAGCGCTGCCGGATCGCTGTGCGAGCCCTGGGGCAAGTTGGCTTCATCCAGGATCAGTTCACCGGGGCTGAGGTCCAGCCCTTGCAGATTGACCGGATGATCCGGCTGTTCGACTGGCGGTGTGGGCGGCAGCGGGCGAGCGATCGAGGTATCGATGTCCAGGTCACCCAGCTCACGGCTGGCCAACTGCGGAATGCCATTGAAGCCTGCGGTGGGGAAGCCGATCTGCGGATCGACCTGCCCAGCCACCTCACTGAGCATGACGAAACTGTGCCCGCCACCCAACGCGCCCGGAGCGCCGCCGGGGTTCTGACCTGCCGCTGGCGCTTCGCCTTCTTCAGTCGGGTCGGCACCCGCTGCGATGGCTTGTTGCAAGCGCTCGACATCAGTCAGCTGCGCCTGGCTCGGAGCCGCATCTTGGCTATGCACTTGAGGCGCGTGGTTGGCCAGCAGATCTGCGCTCATCTCAAGGCTGCTGCCACGGCCCAGGGTCAGCTCTGCACCGTTGTGCAAACGCACGGCGACGGCACCGGCACTGCCGGTCTCCAGCTGCTCACCGGCGAACAAGCGGTCGCCCTCCACCAGCAGGCGACGGCTGCCATCACCGTCGACCGCGAATACCTGACCGACCACCTTGCTGACCACACCGATTAATTTAGCCATGCGCGCACGCCTCCCCTGATGATCGGATTTCGCAGCCAACTGGCGTACTGCAGATCAGGAGAAGCGATGGATGCCGAGCACCCCGTTCGCGTCTGTCTCAACCATGAGATTGGAGCTCTCAGGTGACACGCGAGGCGATAGCAATGATGAAGTTTTGCCATCATTGAGCGACAATTTTTTGTCGCCAAATACCGCCTTGATCTCCTTTTCCGTTTCGCTTAGCTGCAAAAATTCTGGAACCTTTCGCGATGGCCCAAACCTGCTGTTTGCAGCTCGTATTCCGGACCATGTGATAAGAACAATGTCCCGTAATCCTTAGACCGCATAAGTTTTTTTTCGCATATCCATTATGAAAAAATCTTCTTAGCTCGCCCGCTAAATGTTCTTAGCTCTGTTGTAACAAACCTGAGACGGTTTGCTCATTATATTTCGTCATTTTATTGACGAATGCAGGACACATTTAGAGACCAGGGAGATGTACCCCATGCGCGTTCTTACCCCCATCACCAGTGCAATCCTGTTGGCTGCGGCGTGCGCCAACGTTCAGGCGATGTCGCTTAACGAAGCTGTTCAGAACGCCGTGGACCATCACCCGGAAATCAGCTCTTATCGCAACAGTCGGTTGTCGGCCGATGAAGATGTGAAATTTGCCCGTGGGGGGTTTTACCCAAGCGTTGACCTGGTAGCCGGCTACGGCCGCCAGCGCTCCGACAACCTCAACACCCGCGGGCTCAACCCAGACGGTACGCGTAACCACAACAAGGAAACGCTGAACTACACCCAGTCGGAGCTGCGCCTGCGCCAGATGATCTTCGACGGCTTCAACACCGCCAACGAAGTTGGACGCACGGAGGCGGTGGCCAATTCGCGCGCCTACTACACCCAGGCAGTCGCCCAGGACATCGCCTTGCGCACCATCGAGGTGTACCTGGAAGTGCTCAAGCGTCGCGAGCTGGTGACGTTGGCCAAGAACAACCTGCAAGCCCACCTACGCGTCAACGACCAGATCGGTCTGCGCAGCGAGCGTGGCGTCGGCAGCACCGCTGACCTTGATCAGTCCCGCGCCCGTCGTGCCCTGGCAGAAAACAACCTGGATACCGCTGAGGTCGATCTGGCCGACGCCGAGGCCAACTTCTACAGCGTGGTCGGCCGCGTTCCCGACGAACTGGAAACGCCCTCCACGATCAAAGTGCAAATGCCTTCCAACCTAGAAGACGCACGCCGCGGCATGCAAGAGAACAACCCCTACCTGCGTTCTGCCCAGGCCGACGTGAATGCTGCCGAGCAACAGTACGAAGTGGCCAAGTCGCCCTTCTACCCACGCCTGGACGCAGTGCTGGCCACCGGCGCCAACAACAACCTGGGCGGTGAGCGCGGCCACAGCAACAATGACTGGCAGGCTGGCGTCGAGCTGAGCTACAACCTGTTCCGTGGCGGCAGCGACAAGGCTCGCCTGCAGTCCGACGCGCACAAGATCAACCAGGCCCTGGACATCCGCAACAATGCCCTGCGCGAGCTGAACGAAAACCTCAGCCTGTCGTGGAACGCCATGAACAATGCACGCAAGCAAACCCCTACCGCCCGCGAATACGCCGAGACCACCCAGCGCGTGCGGGCGGCCTACCAGGACCAATTCGGCCTGGGCCAACGTACCCTGCTCGATGTGCTGGACAGCGAGAACGAGCTGTACAACGCCAACCGGCGCTACACCGAAGTGCGCTACACCGAGGAGTATTCGATGTACCGGGTGCTAGCGACCATGGGTGAACTGCTGAGCAAGCAGCGCATCTCGCTGCCCCCCGAAGCCATTGCCAAGAGCGAAGTACGCAGTGAGGCCAGGTTGCCCGAGATGCGTTAGTGGTTCAGGGAGCTACGTTCGGACGGAGCCGTACCCCCTCCAAATGCGGCAGGAGTAGGCCATCGTGACCAGTATGCAAACACCCCAGCCGCGTCTGGACGTCGATGATCCGTTGCTCGATGGCCTGCTGATCCTGTGCAAACTGCATGGCTGCCCGGCCAGCCGCGCCAGCCTGTGCAGCGGCCTGCCCCTGGCCGAGCAGCGCCTGGGCCAGGAGCTGCTACCACGGGCCGCCGCCCGCGCCGGCTTGCAGGCGCGCGTGCTGACGCGCGAACTGTCGGCGATCTCGGCGCTGAACTTGCCCGTCCTGCTGTTGCTCAACGATGGCCGCAGCGCTGTGCTGCAGCGCTGGGGCGAGGATGGCCGAGCGCTGATCCTGCCCTGTGAAGCTGAAGGCGGCGAGCAATGGGTCGAGCGCCAGGTGCTGGAGCAGGCCTACTGCGGCCAGGCCCTGTTTGCCCGGCCGCGGCATACCTTGGAAAACCTGCGCACGCCGCTGATGCCAAGAGTCGATGCCTGGTTCCGCGATACCTTGCGCCATTCGCGCTGGTTGTACAGTGATGCGTTGCTAGCCAGCCTGCTGATCAACCTGCTGGGCCTGATGGTGCCGCTGTTCGTCATGCAGACGTACGATCGGGTGGTGCCCAACCAGGCTATCTCGACCCTCTGGGTGCTGGTCGCCGGCTTGTTCATCGGCACCGCATTTGAAATGGTCCTGCGCATGGTCCGCGCCCACCTGCTCGACCAGGCCGGCAAGAAGACCGACCTAATCCTCTCCGCCACCCTGTTCGAACGCATCACCGGCATGTCGATGAAAGCCCGCCCAGCGACCATCGGCGGCTTTGCCCAGAGCATTCACGACTTCCAGGGCCTGCGTGAATTCCTCACGGCGGTGACCCTGACCAGCATCATCGACCTGCCGTTCGTGGCGTTGATGCTGGTGGTGATCGGCCTGCTCGGTGGCTGGCTGGTGGTGATTCCGTTGGTGGCGTTTCCGCTGGCAGTGGGCTTTGCCCTGTTCATCCAGATCCGCCTGCGCGACACGGTGGAGAAAAGCCTGAGCCTGGGCGCGGTACGCCAGGCCCTGCTGATCGAGACCCTCGGCGGCCTGGAAACCCTCAAGGCCTGCGGCGCCGAGAGCGAGCGCCAGTATCACTGGGAGCACACCAACGGCGCCATCGCCCGGCTTGATGCACACGCGCGCAACCTGTCTTCGCTGGCCAGTAACGGCACCCTGTTCATCCAGCAGTTCTGCGGCATGGCGACCATCGTCGCGGGGGTCTACAGCATCATTGCCGGCAATCTCAGCGTCGGCGCCCTGGTCGCCAGCTATATGCTCGGCAGCCGGGTGTTGGCGCCGCTGGGGCAGATCGCCGGGCTGATCACTCGCTATCAGCAAGCCCAGCTGACCATGCGCAGCACCGACGCGCTGATGGCCCTGCCGCAGGAACGCCAGCTGGACCAGCAGGCGTTGGAACACACCACGCTCCAGGGCGGCATCGGCGTCAGCCATGTGACCTTCCGCTACCCCGGGCAAACCGCCGCCGCCCTCAACGACGTCAACCTGACCGTGCAACCGGGCGAGCGCATCGGCATCATCGGCCGCAGCGGCTCGGGCAAGAGCACCCTGGGGCGATTGTTGATGGGCTTTCATCACCCGGACGAAGGCCAGGTATTACTGGACAACCTCGACCTGCGTCAGCTGGACATCGCCGACCTGCGCAGCCAGATTGGCTATGTCGCCCACGACCTGCCGCTGCTGGCTGGCAGCCTGCGCGATAACCTGACCCTCGGCGCGCGGCATGTCAGCGACGCGCGCATGCTGGAGGTCGCCGAGCTGACGGGCGTCAGCGAACTGGCCCGGCAACACCCGCAAGGGTTCGACCGGCCAGTGGGTGAGCGCGGCCAACTGCTCTCTGGCGGCCAACGCCAGGCCGTCCTGCTGGCCAGGGCTCTGCTGCTGGAGCCGCCGATCCTGATCCTCGACGAGCCGACCAGCCACATGGACAACAGCGGCGAAGAGCAACTGCGCCAGCGCCTGCTGCAATGGGTGCCGGGCAAAACCGTGCTGCTGGTCACCCACCGCACCTCGATGCTCAGCCTGGTGGACCGGCTACTGGTGTTGGACAACGGCAAGATCGTCGCCGACGGACCGAAGGATGCGGTCATCGACGCCCTGCGCAAAGGTCGTATCGGCGCGGCCCTGTAGACGTCTTCGAGGAGTAGGTCCATGTCCATCATGCGCAGTTATTTGCAGGGCACCGGCAAGAGCGCCGAGCGCGACTATATGCCGGAGCTTGCCGGCGCCACCTTGCAGGACGCGCCGCGCCTGTCACGCCTGACCGTATGGCTGGCCGCCGCGCTGCTATTGGTGGCGCTGACCTGGGCCAGCTTCGCCGTGCTCGATGAGGTCACAGTCGGCGAAGGCAAGGCCATTCCCTCGAGCAAGGTGCAGGTGATCCAGAACCTGGAAGGCGGCATCGTCACCGAGATCTTCGTCCGCGAGGGCCAGATGGTCGATAAAGGCGCGACGCTGCTGCGCCTGGACGACACCCGTTTTCGCTCCAACAAGGGTGAAAGCGAGGCCGATCGCTATGCATTGACGGCGCAGGTCGAGCGCTTGTCGGCGGAGGCTGAAGGCCGCCCGTTCGAGCTGTCGGACGAAGTGCGCGCCAAAGCGCCACAAGTCGCCGAGGATGAAACCGCCTTGTATCAATCGCGCCAGCGGCGCCTGGCCAGCGAGAAGCAGACGCTCAATGAGCAACTGCGGCAGAAGACCCAGGAGCTTGCCGAGTTCCGCTCCAAGGTCGACCAGTACCGCTCTGCCCTGGGCTTGCTCCAGCAGGAGCTGAACATGTCCTCGCCGCTGGTGGGCACTGGGGCGATTTCCCCGGTGGAAATCCTGCGCCTGAAACAGCGCACCGTCGAAGCCCGCGGCCAGCTCAATGCCACCAGCTTGGCCATCCCACGTGCCGAGGCGGCGGTGGCGGAGATCAAGAGCAAGATCCAAGAGTCGGATGCGACCTTCCGCTCCGAGGCGGCCAAGGAGCTCAACGATAAACGCACGGAGCTGTCGAAGATTGCCGCGACCAGCATCGCCATCGATGACCGGGTCAACCGCACAACGGTGGTGTCGCCGGTACGCGGGATCGTCAAGCTCCTGAAGGTCAATACCATTGGTGGCGTGGTGCAGCCGGGCAGCGATCTGGTGGAGATCGTGCCGATCGAGGATAACCTGCTGATCGAAGCCAAGGTGCGCCCGCAGGATGTCGCGTTCCTACATCCGGGGCAGACGGCGATGGTCAAGTTCAGTGCCTATGACTACACCATCTATGGCGGTCTGAAGGCCAAGCTTGAGCTGATTGGGGCGGACACGGTTACCGATGACAAGGGCAATGCGTTTTATCTGATCCAGGTGCGTACGGACAAGAATCACCTGGGCGGGGACGACAAGCCGTTGCTGATCATCCCCGGGATGGTGGCGACGGTGGACATCATCACTGGGCAGAAGAGTGTGCTGGATTATCTGTTGAAGCCGGTGCTCAAGGCGCGGACTGAGGCTATGAGGGAGCGTTGAAAGGCTCTGAAGTCGCGACGTGAGTGACGGCGCCTGGGTTGGCTTTATCTGCCGATAGTGGTGTGTTGGATAGTCGGACGCCATCGCGGGGCAAGCCCGCTCCCACGGAGTCAGTGCCAGCCGCAAGAGCGGCGCGGTATCTGTGGCAGGTGTGGTGGATATTCCGGCCTCTTCGCGGGCAAGCCCGCGAAGAGGCCGGAACAAACAATACAAAAGAACAATTCAAACCTTGGCCTTGGGTTTGGCTTCGGCGAGAGCGCAGCGATTAGCCTGCTCTTGAGCTTGATCTTGATGCGCGCAGGGTCAGGCGACGTAGATTCGCGACTTCAGGAGGCTGAGCAGAGGTGCCTGAAGGGCCAGGTGCGCAGCACCCTTCGGCGAAGCCGAAGGCGCGAGATGCGGAAAACTCAGACATCCCGAAATCCAGAACCTCACCGCCCTCCATGATTACGCTCGAACGTCCCCCGCCCCATAGCCCTGATCTGCCCCTCGATCAACGCCTCAAACGGCCGCAACAACTGATCAAAACACCCTGGGGCCTCCAACACATTCAGCCCCTGTACCACCGCCTCCAACGTAGACAGAGCCCCTGCCTCGGGCGCCTTGCGCAAACGATACCGCGAAGGCAAAACCTGCCCCAGCGTCACCCGCGGCAATTCCCCTAACAACGGATTGAGGTACAAAAGCTTACGCGCCTTACGCCACGTCCCATCCGGCACAATCAGCATAAAGGGCAATTCACATCCCTCCTGCGCATACCCCACCAAGGCCTGTGCCTGCTCTCCCGGAAACAACAGCACCGGCCGATACCCGGGCGTCGCCAATAACTGATCAAGATCGGCAAACACTTCGCCCACCCGCAACTCGGCATTGACTAACCCCAGGGTTGCCAAACGGGCGGTATTGAGGGCATGCAAACGCTCACTCGGGTGCTGCAACACCACCACGCGAGTACGGCTCTGAAGATGGGGAATCAACGGGCAAAGACAATGATCTTGCGCACGCAGGCAGCGCTCGCAGCGGGGTCTGGACATCGGGTTCTCCTGGCTCAGGCAATTTTGCCACAGCCACCCGAAAAAAAGCCCACATCCCTGTGGGAGAGACGATCACGCGCTATCGGTTGAAACGTTCAGCCAGGCTGTGCAGGTACTCGGCCATGCGCTCAAGGTCCTGGCTGATTTCAGCCCCCTGCTTGGCCTGCCCCGCACTCTGGTCGCACAAGTGCGCGATGCGGGTTATCTGCTGATTGATGTCCTCGGCCACATGGCTTTGCTGCTCCGAAGCTGTCGCCATCTGCTGGCTCATGCCAGTGATACGGCTGACCGCCTGGGCAATGCCTGACAATGCCTCACGCACCGCCTCGACACTGTGCACGCTGTCGCGCGAGATCTGCTCGCCGCGATTGGCGGTGGACACCGCGCGCTCAGCCCCCGCGCGCAGGCTGGCAATGATGTGGTGGATCTCATCGGTGGAGGCCCGGGTGCGCTGTGCCAACGAGCGCACCTCGTCGGCGACCACGGCAAACCCGCGGCCCTGCTCGCCCGCCCGCGCCGCCTCGATCGCGGCATTGAGTGCCAGCAGGTTGGTCTGCTCGGCAATCGAGGTGATCACATCGACCACGCTGCCAATCGACTGGGTCTGCTCGGCCAAGGCATTCACGGCCTGACCGATGTCGTTGACCGCCTCGCTCATGCTGCCCATCGCCTGCAGGCTCTGCTGCGCCAGGTCGCTGCCTTGCTGGGCCAGCTGATCGGCGTCGCTGGCCGCATGGGCGGTGCTTTGCACGTTGTGAGTGACTTGCTGGATGGTCGCGGCCATTTGCGCAATGGCGGTGGCCGACTGATCGGTCTCGCTGCGCTGGCGATCGAGCATCTGCGCCTGGGCATCCGACAGGTCCGCCGACTGCGCAGCGCGCGACTTGACCCCGACACCGGCATCGACCAGGCGAGTCAGCGCGGTCTGCAAACGCGCTTCTTCGCTGATGATGGCCAGGTCCAACTGGCCATGCAGACCGGGATTATCACTGTAGGTCAAGGCCACGAGAGGGCTGGTGAAGGCTTTGGGATGCTCATCGAGGGTGCGCTGGATGGCCCGATTGTGCCGATGCTCGATCAAATACCAAGCGCACAATTGGCTGGCCATCAGCACCGCCAGCGCGGCATAGGGCTGCAGCCACAGGTAGCCGGCCGCCGACACCAGCCCCGCGCCGATCAGCGGCCAGCCCTGGCCCAGCCCGTGGCCTAATCGCGCCGCCCAGGGGACTGCACTGCGACCGTTACGCAGGCGTGCATAAAGCGCCTCGGCACGGCGGATCTGCTCTCGACTAGGCACCGAGCGCACCGATTCGTAGCCGCTGATCCGACCATTTTCATAGATCGCCGTGACATAGGCGCTAACCCAATAGAAGTCGCCGTTCTTGGAGCGATTCTTGACCACCCCCATCCACGGTTTGCCCTGTTTGATGGTTTCCCACATGTGACCGAAGACAGACGGCGGCATGTCCGGGTGACGCACCAGGTTGTGGGTCTGCCCGACCAATTCGTCGTAGGTGAAACCGCTGATCGCCACGAATGCGTCATTGCAATAGGTAATGCGGCTGTTGAGGTCGGTGGTGGATATCAGCCGCTGCTCGCTGGAGAAGGTTCTTTCATGCTCGGTGACGGGCAAATTCATGCGCATCGGGGCAGTCCTTGCTTGTGTAGATGATGGGAAATTTCATCAAAGCAAGTAGAGGTTTAGCAGAGCGCCAGCATGAAAGTGGTCAACTTTTTGTAGGAAATTATCCCTGTCAGACGGAATGTTCTAAATGCGGTATTGCCTAGCCTACATTGAGCTGGCTTTTGAGCAGGTCACGGAAGGTCTGGATCAATGGCTCACGGCTGCGACCTCGGCGGATGATCAGCGAGAATGGCGCCTGATAACCGAAGGTAGCCGGCGATAGTACCCGTAGATCCCCTTTATCGACCCAGGCCTGGGCGTAATGCTCAGGCAAATAGCCGATGTAGGCGCCGGAGAGAATCAGGATCAACTGCGCTTCCATGCTTTCCACGGTTGCCGCGCTGTGCTTGAAGCCATGCCGGGCCAGCTCGGCCTGGCTCCAATAACCCCGGCCGACCATGCGCTGCTGGGTCACCACCGGTTCGGGAATGCGCCGTTCGACGAACAATGGGTGCCGGCTGCTGCAATACAGCCAGTGCTGTTCACGATACAACGGCTGATAGACCAGGCCACTCATGCGCGAAGAGAAGGCACCAATGGCCAGGTCCAGACGGTTGTCCTGCACGCCCAGTTGCAGTTCGTAGGGGCTGGAGACCGACAAGTGCAGATGTACCGCCGGATGCTCCTGGCTATAGGCGCCAATCGCCTCAGCCAGGGGCAAGGCGCGATCACCGACAGTCGAGTCGATCACCCCCAGGTTGAGGGTTCCGCGCAGCTCGCCCTTGAGCGCTGCCGCGTATTGCTCGAAACCGTCCATTTCCGCGAGCAGACGCAAGGTCTCCTGATGAAACAGCTCACCCTTGCTGGTCAGGCTGAAGCCTCCGCGCCCGCGGTGGCAAAGGACGATGCCCAAGGAACTCTCGAGCTGACTCATGTAGGTACTGATCGCCGAGGTCGACAGGTTCAGCTCGCGCTGGGCATTGGCGAAACCCTGGTGGCGTACCACGCTGACGAAGATGCGTAGCAGTTTCAGATCGGGCAGGGTCGAGGCCATGGTGCAGCGGTTCCACAGGCTGGAAATGGCCAAAGTCTAACCCGAGCCAGGGCTATTAGTTCAGAAATTCCTGAACTAAGTATTTGCCGGTAGCGATTCTTTCCGCGCACTACCTTGCGCAGACTTGGCCGAAATGTCCCTGCCCGCCGGCACCCTTGCGCCAGCCAGGCGCGCCACGGAACAGGTTCGAACAAACATAACAATCGACCGACTGATGAGGCCCACCGTGGACAAGACTCTTCACCAACCACTGGGCGGCAACGAAATGCCGCGTTTCGGCGGCATCGCCACCATGCTTCGCCTGCCCCACCTGCAAAGCGCCGAAGGCCTGGATGCCGCGTTCGTCGGCGTGCCCCTGGATATCGGCACCTCGCTGCGTTCGGGCACCCGCTTCGGCCCCCGGCAGATCCGCGCCGAGTCGGTCATGATCCGCCCCTACAACATGGCCACCGGTGCCGCGCCCTTCGACTCGCTGTCGATCGCCGACATTGGCGATGTAGCGATCAATACCTTCAACCTGCTCGACGCCGTGCGCATCATCGAAGAAGCCTACGACAACATTGTCGAGCATAATGTCATCCCGCTGACCCTTGGTGGCGACCACACCATCACCTTGCCGATCCTGCGCGCCCTGCATAAAAAGCACGGCAAGATCGGCCTGGTGCACATCGATGCCCACGCCGACGTCAACGATCACATGTTCGGCGAGAAGATCGCCCACGGCACCACCTTCCGCCGCGCAGTGGAAGAAGGCCTGCTCGATTGCGATCGCGTGGTGCAGATCGGCCTGCGCGCCCAGGGCTATACCGCCGACGACTTCAACTGGAGCCGTCGCCAGGGTTTCCGTGTGGTTCAGGCCGAAGAGTGCTGGCACAAGTCGCTGGAGCCATTGATGGCTGAAGTGCGCGAGAAAGTAGGTGGTGGCCCGGTGTACCTGTCGTTCGACATCGACGGCATCGACCCGGCCTGGGCGCCTGGCACTGGCACCCCGGAAATCGGTGGCCTGACCACCATCCAGGCGATGGAAATCATCCGTGGCTGCCACGGCCTGGACCTGATTGGCTGCGACCTGGTCGAGGTTTCGCCGCCCTATGACACCACCGGCAACACCTCGTTGCTCGGCGCCAACCTGCTGTTCGAGATGCTCTGCGTACTGCCAGGTGTCGTACGTCGCTGACGTGTCAGCGACTGGAGCAAGATGAGCGGTTTACCCGGGAGAGGGCTTGCCCCGCGATCGCTATCGCGAAACAAGCCCGCTTCCGCGTGACCCAGGCAGGAGCCATGAAGAGGGGCCGGTGAGGCCCGCCAATACAAGACAAGACCGCCGGGCACCGTGCACCTGCCCGGACGGTCGATCTCGCCATAATAAAGATAATCGGGAGACCCCCAATGGCCTTGGACATCATCGTAGTACTGATCTATGCCGCCGGCATGCTCGCGCTTGGCTGGTACGGCATGCGGCGGGCAAAAACCCACGAAGACTACCTGGTAGCCGGACGCAACCTCGGCCCGACCCTGTACATGGGCACCATGGCCACCACGGTGCTGGGTGGTGCTTCGACCGTCGGCACCGTGCGCCTGGGCTACGTCCATGGTATCTCCGGTTTCTGGCTGTGCGCGGCACTGGGCCTGGGAATCATCGCGCTGAACCTGTTCCTCGCCAAACCCTTACTGCGCCTGCGTATCTTCACCGTCACCCAGGTGCTTGAGCGGCGCTACAACCCCATGGCGCGCCAAGCCAGTGCGGTCATCATGCTGGCCTACGCGCTGATGATCGGCGTCACCTCGACCCTGGCCATGGGCACGGTATTGCAGGTGCTGCTCGACCTGCCGTTCTGGCTGTCGCTGCTGCTCGGTGGCGGCGTGGTGGTGGTCTACTCGACCATTGGCGGCATGTGGTCGCTGACCCTCACCGATATCGTCCAGTTCGTGATCAAGACCGTCGGACTGATGTTCATCCTGCTGCCGGTGTGCCTGTACAAGGTCGGTGGCTGGGATCAACTGGTCGCGCAGCTGCCGGCGGCCAGCTTCAGCTGGACCACCATCGGCTGGGACACCATCATCACCTACTTCCTGATCTACTTCTTCGGCATCCTCATCGGCCAGGACATCTGGCAGCGGGTGTTCACCGCCCGTGACGAAAAGGTCTGCCAGCGCGCCGGTACCACCGCCGGTATCTACTGCGTGCTGTACGGTTTGGCCTGCGCCCTGATCGGCATGGCCGCCCACGTGCTGATGCCGGACCTGGCCAACCCGAACAACGCCTTCGCGGCGATGATCAAGACCACCCTGCCCGATGGCATCCGTGGCCTGCTGATGGCGGCCGCCCTGGCGGCGATGATGTCGACGGCCAGCGCCGGCTTGCTGGCGGCGTCCACCACCATCACCGAAGACCTGCTGCCCAAGCTGCGCGGCGGCAAGCAGTCGAGCCTGGGTGTGAGCCGCCTGTTCACCTTGCTGACCGGCCTGGTAGTGCTGGGCATTGCCCTGGCAGTGAACGATGTGATCAGCGCGCTGACCTTGGCTTACAACCTGCTGGTCGGCGGGATGCTGGTGCCGCTTATCGGGGCGATCTTCTGGAAGCGTGCGACCACCGCAGGGGCGATCGCCAGCATGTCGCTGGGCTTTGCCACCGCGCTGCTGTTCATGTTCAAGGATGGTCTGGATGCCAATACGCCGATCTACTACAGCCTGGCGATTGGTCTGCTGAGCTTTGTGCTGGTCAGCCTGCTGTCGCGTCGCCCGATGGCGGCGGTGAACCTGGCCTGATCAATACTGGGCTGCCCAGCAGCCCAATCGGCTGAAACGAAAAGGCCGCTGCATCTGATCGATGCGGCGGCCTTTGTCATTTCAACGGCGACGAGGTTGGCGCTTGCGCTGCTCTTCGTCGGTGGGAATCGGCACCGGCTGCAGCGGTGGCGGAATCAGGCCCAAGGCGACAGCCAGGTCATGGAGCCAGTTGAACAGTGGTTTTTTCATAGAGCCCCCTTCACGGGTCAGCCTCACGGCAAAATCGATTCTGCGATGTTTCATACAGATCATAGTCCGATGTCCTGCATTACGCATTCGCCTAATCCTATAGATAGGGACGATTTTGACCCGGATCAAGCGGTCGCGGGGCGTTCCGACGGTCGGTCAACTGTTTCGCCTTGTTGCAGATCGATCCACGCCTGCAAATTTGCCCCACACATGCCCTGGCGCCACATCAACCAGGTGACAGCCTGATCGAACGGTGCTTGCAGCCGGTGGACGCGAATCTGCTCACGTCCTGGCAGGCTGTCGAGCATCGATTGCGCCATCAACGCTACCCCTGCCCCGGCAATGACACAGGCCAGCATGCTCTGGTAAGACTCGATCTCCATGACCCGGCCCATGGGCGTGTGGGCGTGGGCGTACCAGGCTTCCAGACGCATCCGGTAGGAGCAGCCCTGGCGGAAGGTGAACACCGCCCGCCCTGCCACATCCCGGGCACTGTGCACCGGGGGGTGCTCAGGGCTGGTGATCAGTACCAAGACTTCATCGCACAGTGGCACGCCATCGAGCCCTGCAAGGCTTGGCGGCCCATCGACCAAGGCGGCATCCAGGCGGTGGCTCATCAGCCCTTCGAGCAGATCGCCGCTCGGAGCGGCCTGTACCTGCAGGTTCACCGCTGGGTAAGTCTGGTGATAGCGGGCCAGCAACGGCGGCAGATGCGTCGCCGCGGTGCTGTACATCGTGCCCAAGACGAAGTCCCCTGCGGGTTGACCACCCTGCACTGCCGCCACCGCTTGGTCGTGCAGGGTCGACAAGCGGTTGGCGTAGTCGAGCAGCACCTTTCCGGCTGGCGACAGCTGCAAGCGCTGGCGCTCACGCAAGAACAGCTCGACACCCAACTGCTCTTCCAACTGTCGCAGCCGCGTCGACAGGTTCGACGGCACACGGTGCAAGCGCTCGGCAGCACGGGTAAGCGAACCTTCTTCGGCCACCGCTTGAAAGATGCGCAGTTGACTGAACTCCATGACATTCTCCAAAACAGAACAACTTGATCATCATTATTCAATTTTATTGAAAGTCAATCCGCCCTACCCTGCCACTCATCGACTCACACCTGGCAGGAGCATTCACATGTCGCCGCTCGTACAACTACTGGCCAGTGCCGTGGCCCTGATGATGGCCATGGGCATCGGCCGCTTCGCCCTGACCCCGCAACTGCCCAGCCTGATCGCTGAAGGGCAATTCGACCTGACTGCCGCTGGCCTTGTCGCCGCCGCCAACTACCTGGGCTACTTCCTCGGCGCGGTGGACGCCATGTTCGCTCGCCAGCCTGGCCAAGTACGCCTGCGTCTGCATGCAGGCCTGTGGCTGTGCGTGGTGTTGACCCTCGCCTCGTGGGCAGCCAATGGTTTCTGGAGCCATCTGCTGCTGCGCTTTGGCACTGGCGTTGCCAGCGCCTGGGTGCTGGTGATGATTACCAGCCTCACGCAACAGCTGGCAGCCGCTCATGGCACACCACGACTGGGCGCTCTGGTGTTCGCAGGGCCTGGTGTGGGCATTGCGCTGACCGGGCTACTGGCGCTGGCGGCACATCTGCTGGGGATGGACTCGGCGGCCTTGTGGCTGGTTTATGCAGTGGCCGCGCTGGTCATGTTGCTTACAGTGCGGCCCTGGTTGCCAAGGGCGCTGGCGCCTGCACCAGCAGCAATCGCACGTTCGGCGCCGAGCCCTGGCATCGCCCGTCTGGGGCTGGTGTATGGGCTCTATGGGGTGGGGTATATCTTGCCGGCCACATTTTTATCGCAGATGGCCAACCAGCGTTTTCACGGACATTGGCTGGCCGACCTGTTCTGGCCAGCGTTTGGCCTGGCTGCCGCGTTGGGCGTGGTACTGGTGAGTGTGCGCCGACCTGGGCGGACTACCGGCTGGTTGGCCGCAACCCTTTGGCTGCAAGGCCTGGGCGTGCTGGCCTGCCTGCTGGGTGATGGGTTTGGCCTGGCCCTGGGGGTGGTGCTGTGTGGAGGGCCGTTCCTGGCCTGCATGCAATTGGTCATGCAGCGCTCGCGAGAGCTGGCGCCGCATGCCACGCAGCGCAATGCCGGACTATTGACCGCGTGCTTCGCGCTCGGCCAATTGAGTGGGCCGCTGCTGGCAGCACTGAGCAATCACTACAGCGCTAGCCTGCAACCTGCGCTGGTGTTGGCCGCCAGTGGGCTTGGGCTGGCCGGCGTCCTGGTAGTAACCAGCCGCAGCGCACGGCAGGTTTGTCAGGCGAGCACTAGCACGGCCTGAGAGTGTCAGGGCGTTTTTGCCGGCCTCATCGCGGGGCAAGCCCGCTCCCACGTTGGCCAACACCGGGTTGCGTGGGAGCGGGCTTGCCCCGCGATGAGCAGCTCAGATAACTACCTAGCCAATCACCTTGCGCAACTGCTTACGCACCCAGGGCTCAGCACTGACCAGGATCACCCCGCACAACACCATCACCGCCCCGAGTACAAAGTTCACACTCAGCGGCTCCCCCAACAGCAGCACGCCAAAGGTCACCCCAAACAACGGCGTGATGAAAGAGAACACCGCCAGATTCGAAGCGAGATACTTGCGCAGCAACCAGAACCAGGTCAGGTAGCTGACGAACGAGACCACAATCCCCTGGAACAACACGCTGCCCATCGCCAGTGGGGTCAACGTAACCCTACCGATCTGCCCGCTCACCAGCGCAATCAGCAACAGCCCGACAAAGCCCACCATCAGCTGATAGAACAAGGTCAAGGTCGCCGGCGCTTCCGACAGCCGCGAACCTCGCACCACCACAGTAGTCGCGCCCCAGGCCAAGCCCGCCAGCACCCCAAAAGCATCGCCTAGAAGCGTGCGAGCATCGATCTGATCGAGCTGCAAGCCGCCAGCGAAGGCCGTGGCGATCCCGGCAAACGACAGCAAGATACCCAACCACTGCAAAAGCCGCAGCCGCTCGCTGGGCAGCATGAAATGCAGGCCGAGTGCGGTGAACACCGGCGCGGTGTAGAGAAACACCGACATGTGCGCCGCCGAGGTCAACTTCAGCCCCTCGGCAATGAACATAAATTCCAGGCCAAACAGTGCGCCAGCCAGCAACCCGGCCCGCCAGGTACTGCCCACCTGGCCCCAGCCCCCACGCCAGCAGATCAAGATACCGACCAACAGCGCAGCGATACCGGAACGAAAAGCCGCCTGCATCACCGGGGCGATATCAACGGCGGCCCATTTGATCATCACCTGCTGGCTGCCCCAGATCAGGCACAGCCCAAGCATCAGTTGCAGGGCGAAAGCGTCGGGATTCTTGCGGGCCGCACTCATGGGCGGGCCCCTTGTAGATTCGATGGCATGGGCAAGGCTCGGCAGAGAAAATGGATCCAGTGCCGATTATCGGGTTCGCGACGCCGCCGTTACCAGCCTAAATTGCGCCGCCCGCAATCTGCGCCTTGGCCGAGACGTGCTCGAAGGTGTTTTCGTCCAGCGGATCTTCCTGCTCATCCAGCACCTGGCGCGGGTGCTCGAAGCCAGGAATGCTGCTGTCGATCAGACTGAGCAAGCGCGAGCCACGCTCGGTGAGCACGAAGTTCTCGCCATTGCCGCCATCCTCTGCCGGCCGAGATTCGATGAAGCCGCGCTCGAAGAGGATCTTCTCGTACTCGCACGCGCGGGTCTTCAGATGATCCAGATCGCCCACCGGCTGGCCTTGGGCGGCGAGTGCCGCGGCATGTTGCTCGGCGTAGGGGCGTGGCGTAAAGCTGTGATCAGCGCCATTTTGCACTTCGTGCAGCAGGCGTTGGATCAGGTCCCAGTCGTAGCTGCTCATGGAGGTTGGCTCCTGCTGTGAACGGATGGGGTACACAACTTGGGACCGGCATGGGGCTGCAAGCGTTCCGACGGAAATTCAACGATGGCGCTGCTGAGCCTGCATATACTGGCGCAACAACTGATTTATACGCGTCTGGTAGCCCGTGCCCTGCTCCTTGAACCAGGCCAATACATCGGCATCAAGACGGATCGTCACGGCCTGTTTGGCTGGAACCCGCAGCTCAGCCTGGCGAAAAAAATCCTCACCTAGCTCGGCAATGTCCGAAGTGTCGATCTGCTGATCGTCTTGTTGAGCCAGGCGGCTCCAATCAGTTTTGGAAGACTTGGTCATAACGTTTTGCCTCTTGTCTGGTCGCCTTTCGCGCAGAGATGATCCGGATTACATCTGCCTGCCGCTCGGTATACACGACCACCCCGACCAGCGTGTGCAGCCAGCCTAAGCCGATCCAGCGCTCCTCACCATAGGCCTGCCGATCATCTCGCAACAGCAGCATGGGGTGCTGGAACATATCGGGCACATCGCTGAAGTCGATACCGTGCTTGCGGATGTTTATCTGATTCTTAGCTTCGTCCCACTCAAAACGCATGGGACTGCCTGTATTTACTTTTGTACATACACAATACTCCCTATAAGCCAGCGAGCCTAGAAGAAGCATCAGCAGATCAACAGAGGTTAAGTGCAGCAAACAGGGCATTTAGGAAGCGGATTACAAGCAAAAGAGATTCGACCAGGCACCTTCCCCAGGTGAACTTTCCTCCCCGTCATAGCCTCAACCGATTACTTGCTGACCGAGGCTCATCTTATGAAGACCCTGCACCGAGTCACCCTGCTTGCCAGCCTGTGCTTCGCCCTGCCCAGCTGGGCCTGCACGCTGGAAGAGGCAACCGCAAAACGCGAAGAGCTGGCCAAGTTGGTGTCACAACTGACCGAGCAGAACCCGCAAAAGGCCAAGGAGATCAACGACGAGCTTCAGGGCATGGACCTGGCGACAGAAAGCAAGGATCTGCCTGACAAGTGCCAGTTGATCGACCGCAGGCTACAGGAGCTCAAGGTCGCGGAGAAAAAAGCGGAGTGAGGTGATCGCGGCAAGGGGCAAGGCGTCGGTCCGTCCTAGGCAAAGCCAGGGCAGACCGGTAGTTGCCTGGAGAACGCCTTACTCAGCCTTCGGCGCGCGCTTTTTCAGCGGCGCCATGCCATCGGAGCTGGTCAGCGGTGCGTTTGGCCGTGGCTTGGCGGTAGGCTTGCGCTTGGCGGCGGCCTTCTTGTCGCCGGTTTTCTTGTCGACTTTCTTTTTCTTGACGCCGGCAGCCTTGCCCGAAGCCTTGACCTTCTTCGGTCCGCTGTAGGTGCCTTTGACCTCTTTGATCACTCGGCGCTCGAACTGCTGCTTGAGGTAGCGTTCGATGCTCGACATCAAGTTCCAGTCGTTGTGGGTGATCAGCGAGATCGCCAGACCTTCGCCACCGGCCCGGCCAGTACGGCCAATGCGGTGCACGTATTCGTCGCCGCTGCGCGGCATGTCGAAGTTGATCACCAGGTCCAGGCCGTCGATGTCCAGGCCACGTGCCGCTACGTCAGTGGCGACCAGTACCTTGGAGCCACCCTGCTTGAAGCGCTCGATGGCAAGCTTGCGGTCTTTCTGGTCCTTCTCGCCGTGCAGCACGAAGGCTTTGACATCCTTGGCCACCAGATGACCATAGACGCGGTCAGCCAGGGCGCGGGTATTGGTGAAAATGATCGCCTTCTGGAAGGTCTCGTTGTCGAGCAGCCACTGGACGATTTTCTCTTTGTGCTGGTCGTGGTCGGCGGTGATGATCTGCTGACGAGTGCCTTCGGCCAACTGCGAGACGCTGTTGAGCATCAGGTGCTCAGGGTTTTTCAGCACTTTGCCAATGATGTCGCGCAGCGCTGCGCCGCCGGTGGTGGCGGAGAAGAGCAGGGTCTGCTCGCGGTTCTCGCACTCTTTGCACAGGCGCTCCATGTCTTCGGCAAAGCCCATGTCGAGCATGCGGTCAGCCTCGTCCAGCACCATGACCTGAACGTGGGAGAGGTCGAGGTTGCCGGCGTTCAGATGCTCGAGCAGGCGGCCTGGGGTGCCAATCAGCACGTCCGGCACCTTGCGCAACAGTGCAGCCTGTTCCTTGAAGTCTTCGCCGCCGGTGACCAGGCCAGACTTGATGTAGGTGAACTGGGAGAACAGTTGCACCTGTTTCAAGGTCTGCTGGGCCAGTTCGCGGGTCGGCAGCAGGATCAACGCACGGATTTCAACGCGCGGGCCACCCAGGTCAGCCAGGCGGTTGAGCATCGGCAGGACGAAAGCTGCGGTCTTGCCGCTGCCGGTCTGCGCCGTCACCCGCAGGTCACGCCCTTGCAACGCCAGGGGGATGGCCGCCGCCTGCACCGGAGTCGGCTCGACAAAGTTCAGCTCGGCCACGGCTTTGAGCAGGCGTTCATGCAGGGCGAATTGGGAAAACACGGGGACAACCTCGGGCAAGTACGTAAATTCAGTTGCATAGGGTAACGTTTTCCGCCGCCATAACCGAATTTTCTTTTAGCAACTTTTGGCCGATCCGCGCTCTAATCGTGCCTCGTTCCGCAACATAGACCGCTGTAACGCTCATGGACATTCAACGACTCTGGCACGACACCCTCGACCTCTGGGGCACCCTGGACCAACATCCGCTGCTGCATTCTGCCCTGGGCCTGGCGGTACTGCTGCTGATCTCCCTGGTACTCGGTCGCCTGGCGCGCTTCCTGGTGCTGCACACCAGCCGCCTGCTGGCCCGTCAACAAGCGCTGAAGTGGCTCGACGACCTGCGCCACAACAAGGTATTTCATCGCCTGGCGCAGACCACCCCTTCGCTGATCATCCAGTTCGGCCTGAAGCTGGTCCCGGAGCTTGGCAACACCGCCCAGCACTTCCTCGGCAATGTTGCCCTGGCATTCACCCTGTTGTTCATGACCCTGGCGGTTTCCTGCCTGCTCGATGCCCTGCTGGACATCTACGCCCGCACCGAGCATGCCCGCACCCGCTCGATCAAGGGCTATGTGCAGTTGGCCAAGATGGTCCTGTGGGTGCTCAGCGTCATCGTCATCATCGCCACTCTGATCGACCGCTCGCCGCTGTTACTGCTATCGGGCCTGGGCGCCATGTCGGCGGTGCTGCTGTTGGTGTACAAGGACACCTTGCTGTCATTCGTGGCCAGCGTACAGCTGACCAGCAATGACATGCTCCACGTCGGCGACTGGATCGAAATGCCCCAGGTAGGCGCTGACGGCGATGTGGTGGACATCACCCTGCACACGGTCAAGGTGCAGAACTTCGACAAGACCATCGTTTCCATCCCGACCTGGCGCCTGATGAGCGAGTCGTTCCGCAACTGGCGCGGCATGCAGCAGTCTGGTGGGCGACGGATCAAGCGCAGCCTGTTCATCGATGCTGCCGGTGTCCGCTTCTTGACCCGCGAGGAAGAACAGCGCCTGGCCCAGGTGCGCTTGCTCGGTGATTACCTGGCCAGCAAGCGCCAGGAACTGCAGAACTGGAACGAAGCGCTGGGGCCTGTAGCCGAGTTGTCGGCTAACCGGCGGCGGCTGACCAACATCGGTACTTTCCGCGCGTTTGCCCTGGCCTATTTGCAGAACCATCCTGACGTGCAGCAAAGCATGACCTGCATGGTGCGGCAGATGCAGACAACCGCTGAGGGGGTGCCCTTGGAGATCTACTGCTTCACCCGCACCACGGCCTGGGCGGATTACGAGCGCATCCAGGGCGATATCTTCGATTATCTGTTGGCCGTGCTGCCGGAGTTTGGCCTGAGCCTGTATCAGCAGCCCAGCGGCAATGACATGCGTGCAGGGCTTGCCGCCCGAGCGCCAATCGAAACGCAGCCGCAGCGCCTTACAGAAACCGCAGAGGCTTGAAGAACCAAAGGCGCCAAACAGGCGCCTTTTTTACATGCAGTGGCTTGATCAGGTGGAGGTCTGCTGCGAGCGAGCAGTCCGATTGCCGCCCAAGCGACTGAGCCACACCGAGGCCAGAATCACCGCGCCGCCAATGAACAATCGCCCCAGCGGCTCGTGCTGATTCCAGATCAGCAAATTGAGCAGCAGCCCGACCGGCACATGCAGGTTGTTCATTACCGCCAAAGTAGCGCCAGAAACCAGGCAGGCGCCCTTGTTCCACCAGTACAAGCCCAGCGCAGTCGGACACAGGCCCAGGAACAGCAACACCAGCCACTGCACATCGGTGCTCGGCAGGTGCTGGGCATTGCCAAACAGCAGGAACGCCGGCAACACCACGATCAACGCGCCCAGGTAGAAATAGCCAAACCGCTTGTAATGCGGCAGATCGCTTGGGTGACGGGCAACCAGGTGACGGTACAGCACCTGGCCGGCGGCATAGGTGAAGTTGGCCAATTGCAGCAACAGGAAGCCGATGAAGAAGTCGCCGCTGATGCTGTCCATACGGATCACCGCGGCACCCGCGACCGCGACCAGTGCAGCGAGCAGCGCCCAAGGGTTGAAGCGGCGGTTCAGCGCATCTTCGATAAGGGTCACGTGCAGCGGCGTGAGAATGGTGAACAGCAGCACTTCCGGCACGGTCAGCACGCGGAAACTCAAGTACAGGCAGACGTAGGTGATGCCGTACTGCAATGCGCCGATCAGCAACATCGAGCGCATGAAGCGCGGTTCGACCTGACGCCAGCGGGTGAGCGGCAGGAACACCAGGCCGGCCAACACCACCCGCGCCAAGACCGCGAAATAGCTGTCGACATGCCCGGCCAGGTATTCGCCGATCAGGCTGAAGGAAAACGCCTGGATCAGCGCGACGATAATCAGGTAGCCCATGGTGCTCTCTCGTAAATCAAGGCGGCGACCTTAGCCGGTTGGCAAAAACCGATCAACTTGGCGTAGCGCCCTGATCGCGGGGCAAGCCCGCTCCCACGGGTATGGCGGACGGCGCAATACACGTGGGAGCGGGCTTGCCCCGCGACCAGGCCGGACCAGGCGCTAAAAAAACTCCAGGCATAAAAAAGCCCGACCATCATCTGGCCGGGCAGGCACACCCAAGGAGCAACAGGTGTCAGGGTTGGGAATTAGTCGGCACTCAGGCCACCGCAGCCAGCTTGGCCTTGGCCTGGTTCAGCCCCTTCTCGTGGAAGTCGCCGCTCATGTTCAGGCCTTCGGCATGAATGAAGGTCAGGTCATGGATGCCAATGAAGGCCATGACCTGGCGCAGGTACGGTTCCTGATGGTCGCTGGTGGCGCCGGCATGAATACCACCGCGGGCAGTCAGGACAATGGCACGCTTGCCCGTCAGCAGGCCCTGTGGACCGGTCGGGGTGTACTTGAAGGTGATACCGGCGCGCAGGACATGATCGAGCCAAGCCTTGAGCGTGCTCGGAATGGTGAAGTTGTACATGGGGGCAGCCATCACCAGTACATCGGCGGCCAGCAGTTCATCGGTCAATTCGTTGGAACGCGCCAGGGCTTCGCGCTCGATCTGTGAGCGTTGTTCCTCAGGCTTCATCCAGCCACCCAGCAGGTGGGCGTCCAGGTGCGGCACTGGAGTCACCGCCAAGTCACGCACATTGATGTCGTCGGCCGGATGCGCCGCTTGCCATTGGCCAATGAAATCTCGGGTCAATTGACGCGAAACGGAGTCCTGCTGGCGGGCGCTGCTTTCGATGATCAATACGCGGGACATGGGTGCCTCCATCGGCAAATAGGGTGCGATTCGATGGAGGAAAGATTAAGGGTTGACCTATCGATAAAAAAGCGTAAAAAGTGGGTTCAATCTATCGACTAATCTGTTTTATTCCGGTTTACAGCTCAAACCGATCCGCAGCTTGATGATCTGCCGGTTGAACTTGGCGGTAACGTCCACGCTTTGCTTGGCCGGCACATTGACCCGACGCACCCGTGGCGCTTCCGGGCCGTTGCGGAAAGTGACCTTGCACGACGCCGCAACCTCTCCATAGTTGTTCAGCGAGATGCTGCCGATGTCGTAGGTCGTGTCGTAGGCGGTGTAGTCGACCTTGACCCCGGTCAGCTGCTTGTCGACATCGATGGGGTATGCCATGGCGGTAAGGGGCAGGCACAGCAGTAATGCCACACAACTTTTCTTCATAGAGCGCTCTCCTTGAAAGAGCGCAGCTTAGGACAACAGGAGCTGAAGATGAAAGCGCCGCGCGTAACCCTGGATCAGTGGCGAACCCTGCAGGCAGTGGTCGATCACGGAGGGTTTGCCCAGGCCGCCGAGGCCCTGCACCGCTCACAATCGTCGGTCAGCTACACAGTGGCACGCATGCAGGAGCAACTTGGCGTGCCGTTGCTGCGCATCGACGGGCGCAAAGCCGTGCTGACCGAGGCCGGTAACGTCCTGCTGCGCCGCTCGCGCCACCTGGTCAAGCAGGCCAGCCAGCTCGAAGACCTGGCCCATCACATGGAACAAGGCTGGGAGGCCGAGGTGCGCGTGGTGGTCGATGCCGCCTACCCCAGCGCCCGCCTGGTGCGCGCCTTGAGCGCGTTCATGCCGCAGAGCCGTGGCTGCCGCGTGCGGCTGCGCGAAGAGGTGCTGTCTGGGGTCGAGGAAGTCCTGCATGAAGGCATCGCCGACCTTGCGATCAGCAGCTTCAGCATCGGCGGCTACCTGGGCACCGAACTGAGCTCGGTGGAGTTCGTCGCCGTCGCCCACCCGGAACACAGCCTGCACCGCCTGGGCCGGGAGATTACCTTCCAGGACCTGGAGAGCCAGTTGCAGGTGGTAATCCGTGACTCTGGCCGCGCGCAACCCAAGGATGTCGGCTGGCTGGGCGCTGAACAACGCTGGACGGTCGGTAGCCTGGGCACTGCGGCCACCTTCGTCAGCAGCGGCCTGGGCTTTGCCTGGCTGCCTCGACACATGATCGAGCGCGAGCTGCGCGACGGCGCGCTCAAGCCATTGCCGCTGGACCAGGGTGGCAGTCGCCATCCACTGTTCTACCTTTACTCCAGCAAGGAAAAGACCCTGGGCCCGGCCACGCAGATCCTCATCGACCTGCTGCGCAATTTCGACACTGCGCCCCTGGACGTGCCCTTCGCAGCCCCGCCGCAAGCCTGAGGACCGCGCCCATGGCCTATTTCGAACACGAAGGATGCACGCTGCATTACGAGGAATACGGCCAGGGCGAGCCCCTGGTGCTGTTGCATGGGCTGGGCTCCAGTTGCCAGGACTGGGAGCTGCAGGTACCCGAGCTGAGCCGGCACTACCGGGTGATCCTGATGGACATCCGCGGCCACGGCCGCTCTGACAAACCCCGCGACGGCTATCAGATCGCCACCTTCAGCGAAGACCTGCTGGCCCTGCTCGAACACCTGCGCACCGGTCCAGTGCACTTCGTTGGCCTGTCGATGGGCGGTATGATCGGCTTTCAGTTTGCCGTCGACCACCCGCAGTGGCTACGCAGCCTGTGCATCGTCAACAGCGCCCCCGAGGTCAAGCGACGCACCCGCAGCGACTGGATCTGGTGGGCAAAACGCTGGGGCCTGGCGCGTCTGCTCAGCGTCGAAGCCGTCGGCAAGGGCCTGGCCGAGCGGCTGTTCCCCAAACCCGAACAAGCCGATCTTCGCCAGAAGATGGCCCAGCGCTGGGCACGCAACGACAAGCGCGCCTACCTGAAGAGCTTCGACGCTATCGTCGACTGGGGCGTGGCGGAACGCATCGGCCAGATCGGCTGTCCCACCCTGGTGATCGCCGCCGACCACGATTACACACCGATACAACTGAAACAGCGCTACGTCGCCTTGATACCCCAGGCTAGACTGGCAGTCATAGAAGATTCCCGGCACGCTACCCCCCTCGATCAACCCGAGGTCTTCAACCAGACCCTGCTGCACTTTCTTGCAGCCGCCTCCACCTCTCAAGGATCTTTGAGCCCATGCTGAAAAAACTCCTGCTCGCCGCCTGCTCGGTTGCCTTCGCCACCAGCGTCATGGCCTCGGACAAGACCCCGCACGTTCTGCTCGACACCAGCTTCGGCCAGGTCGAAATCGAGCTGAACGCGGAAAAAGCGCCGATCAGTACCAAGAACTTCCTTGAGTACGTCGACAGCGGTTTCTACAACAACACCATCTTCCACCGCGTGATCCCAGGCTTCATGGTCCAGGGAGGCGGCTTCACCGAGCAGATGGTGCAGAAGAACACCAACGACCCGATCCGCAACGAAGCCAGCAATGGCCTGCATAACGCCCGCGGCACCCTGTCCATGGCCCGCACCTCCAACCCGAACTCGGCCACCAGCCAGTTCTTCATCAACGTTGCCGACAACGCCTTCCTCGACCCAGGTCGCGATGCCGGATATGCCGTGTTCGGCAAGGTCACCAAAGGCATGGACGTGGTTGACCAGATCGTCAATTCGCCGACCACTATCAAAAAGGGCATGCGTGATGTACCGGCCGATCCGGTGTTCATCAAGTCCGCCAAACGCATCGACTGAGTGCAGGCCTCACAGGGATGTGAACCGCCTGCAGGTCGGGTAGAACAGGAGTTGTAACCCCCATGCTGTACCGCCGTTTCGAGCAATTGATCGACATCTTCCGCGAAGCGCCGAGCGAGGCGCCTCCGAGCACGGTGTGGCCGTTCTACCTCTACTACCTGCGTCAGGTGTGGCCAAGCTTCTTGGCCCTGCTGATCGTTGGCCTGGTCGCCTCGTTGATCGAGGTGGCCATGTTCAGCTACCTGAGCCGGATCATCGACCTGGCCCAAGGCACGCCCAACGCCAACTTCTTCAGCGAGCACAGTGGCGAGCTGATCTGGATGCTGGTGGTGGTCCTGCTGCTGCGTCCGGTGTTCTTCGGCCTGCACGACCTGCTGGTGCACCAGACCATCAACCCGGGGATGACCAGCCTGATCCGCTGGCAGAACCACACCTATGTGCTCAAGCAGAGCCTGAACTTCTTCCAGAGCGACTTCGCCGGGCGTATTGCCCAGCGCATCATGCAAACCGGCAACTCCCTGCGCGACTCAGCGGTGCAGGCGGTGGATGCGCTGTGGCACGTGTTGATCTACGCGATCAGCTCGCTGGTGCTGTTCGCCGAGGCTGACTGGCGGCTGATGCTGCCGCTGCTGGTGTGGATCGCCTGCTACATCGCCGCTTTGCTGTACTTCGTGCCGCGGGTCAAGGAGCGCTCGGTGATTTCCTCCGATGCGCGCTCCAAGCTGATGGGGCGCATTGTCGATGGCTACACCAACATCGCCACCCTCAAGCTGTTCGCCCATACCGACTACGAGCAGCAATACGCCCGCGAGGCGATCCGTGAGCAGACCGAGAAAACCCAGCTGGCCGCTCGCGTGGTGACCAGCATGGACGTGGTGATCACCACCCTCAACGGCTTGCTGGTCGTCACCACCACAGGGCTTGCGCTGTGGCTGTGGACCCAGTCGCTGATCACGGTCGGTGCCATCGCACTGGCTACTGGCCTGGTGATTCGTATCGTCAACATGTCCGGCTGGATCATGTGGGTGGTCAACGGCATCTTCGAGAACATCGGCATGGTCCAGGATGGCCTGCAAACCATCGCCCAGCCGGTGACGGTCACCGACAGCCCCAACGCACCGGTGCTCAAGGTCACTCGCGGTGCAGTGCGCTTCGACAACGTGGGTTTCCATTACGGCAAAGGTGGCAAGGTCATCGACGGCCTCAACCTGGACATTCGCCCTGGCGAGAAGATCGGCCTGATCGGCCCCTCTGGGGCAGGCAAATCGACCTTGGTCAATCTGCTGCTACGCCTGTACGACCTGGAAAGCGGGCGCATCCTGATCGATGGCCAGGACATCGCCGAAGTGAACCAGGCCAGCCTGCGCGCGCAGATCGGCATGATCACCCAGGACACCTCGCTGTTGCACCGCTCGATCCGCGACAACCTGCTGTACGGCCGCCCCGATGCCAGCGAACAGGCGTTGTGGGAAGCTGTGCGCGGGGCACGGGCCGACGAGTTCATCCCGCAGCTGTCCGATGCCCAGGGGCGCACTGGCTTCGATGCGCATGTGGGTGAGCGCGGGGTCAAGCTGTCTGGCGGACAACGTCAGCGTATCGCCATCGCCCGGGTGCTGTTGAAGAACGCACCGATCCTGATTATGGATGAGGCTACCTCGGCGCTGGACTCAGAGGTGGAAGCGGCGATTCAGGAAAGCCTGGAGACCCTGATGCAGGGCAAGACGGTGATTGCCATTGCCCACCGGCTGTCGACCATCGCCCGGATGGACCGGCTGGTGGTGCTGGACAAAGGGCATATCGTCGAAAGCGGAACCCATGCCGAACTGCTCGCGCACCAAGGGCTGTATGCGCGGTTGTGGCATCACCAGACTGGCGGTTTTGTCGGCGTCGATTGAGTTTCAGGCTGGCGCGCCCCCATCGCGGGGCAAGCCCGCTCCCACGCTAACCAGCTATGCAGCTATGCGGCTATGCGGCTATGCGGCTATGCAGCCATTGCGTGGGAGCGGGCTTGCCCCGCGATGAGGCCACAACAGCCCACCCATCAACCCCGCCGATAAGGCAGCATCCCCCGCGCCTCCTCGGCATAAGCCCTGACCCCCTCGCGCTCCTGCCCAAGAAAATCCTCCACCGCCCGCCTCAACCCCGGATGCAACAGATAGTGCCACGACCGCGTGATCACCGGCTCAAACCCGCGAATCAGCTTGTGTTCGCCCTGTGCCCCCGCATCGAAGCGCTGCAAGCCTTGGGCAATGGCAAAGTCCATCCCCTGGTAGAAGCACGTCTCAAAGTGCAACCGATCGAACTCGGCCAGGCACCCCCAATAGCGCCCATACAAGCTATCGCTGCCCACCAGGCTCAGCGCCATGGCCACATCCCGCCCCGCCTGGCGCGCCACCACGACGCGGATCGCCTCGGGCATGCGCTCGGCCAGCAGGCTGAAAAACGCCCGCGTGAGGTACGGCGTTCGCCTACGTACGGCATAGGTGTTGGCGTAACACAGATACACGAAATCCCACTGCGCTTGGCTCAGCTCATCGCCGCGATACCACTGGAACTCGATACCCTGCCCCAGCACCTGCTCACGCTCCTTGCGCATCTGCTTGCGCTTGCGCGAGCTGAGAATATCGAGAAAGTCCTGGAAATCCCGATAGCCCTGATTGCGCCAATGAAACTGGCAACCCAGGCGCTCCATCCAGCCCGGCAGACCGGCAATCGACTGGTCCAGGGCGCTGTCGGTGAAATTGATGTGGGCGCCCGACAAGCCACCCTTGCCCAGATACTCAGGCAGCGCCTGCAGCAACAGCAGGCCATCGGCAGGATCCTCGGTTAGCAATCGCGGGCCACTGACCGGGCTGAACGGTACGGCGCCCAGTAACTTGGGGTAGTAGGCAATCCCGGCGCGCTCACAGGCATCGGCCCAACCGTGATCGAACACGTACTCGCCGAACGAATGCCATTTGCGATAGGCCGGCAGCACCGCGCGCACCTGCCCGTCACGCTCCAGGATCAAGTGCTCGGCAGCCCAGCCGGTGGCGGGCACGACGCTGCCGCTGTCCTCCATCGCTGTGAGAAACGCATGCCGTAGAAACGGCTGGCCGGCGGGCACCAGCGCATCCCAGGTCGCCACTGGCAGGTCGCGCAAATGAGCAAGGCTGTACAGGCTGATCACGGTTTCAACTCTCCAAGAGGCGCCTGCCAGTATCCCGGATGCAGGGCGCGACTGACAAACCTCAAGCGCACTGACAGCGGTTTTCTTAACGGCAGTGCCACTAAATAGACATTATTCTGTCATCCCCCCTCGCAATACTTGCGCCTGTTTTCCGGAACCCCAGCGACCTGTCTATTCAGGCCTTTTCCGAAGACTTGCCAACTCGGGGGCGGGCGCACAAGCCTCCCCATACTTTTCCAACAGGGAGAACCTTATGCGTCTTGTTTCTACACTTACTGGAGTGAGCCTCACCGGCCTGATGCTGGCTCTGAGTACTCCAGCCAGTGCTGCAGTCGACGCCAAGCTGCTCGAAATGCTCCGCGCCAACGGCTCGATCAACCAGGCGCAGTACAACGAACTGCAGGCCGACCTGTCGAAGGAAACCAAGGAAAAGGCAGACATGAAGGCTCAATCCGAGCGGATGAGCTCCTTTGAACAGAAAGTCGCCTGGGCCGCCAAGACCCAGATCAAGGGCGATGTGCGCCTGCGCTACGAAGACGTCAATGTCGACGAACCGAACAGCTCCAGCGGCAACCAGGACCGTCAGCGCGTGCGTGCCCGTGTTGGCTTCTACAGCGAGATCAACCCGCAGGTCGACGCCGGCATCCGTGTCGCCACCGGCAGCAGCGCTGACCGTCGCTCGACCAACCAGAGCCTGGACAACTACTTCGACAAGAAGTCGCTGTGGGTTGACCTGGCCTACCTCGACTGGCACCCAACCGCCCTGCCCGGCCTGCACCTGATCGGCGGCAAGATGGCCCAGCCTTGGGTCAGCATGGGCGACATCATCTGGGACAGCGACATCAACCCGGAAGGTGTGGCTGCTACCTACAAGACCGACCTGGGCGGCGCCGAAGTGTTCGCCAGCGCGGGTCAATACACCCTCAAGGACAACGTCGACGGCGACGGCGTGCAGTACAAGCACGACGCCCAGGTCTACCACGGCCAGCTGGGGGCGAAGTTCGCGCCGATGGATGCCCTCAAGGTCACCGTGGGTGCGAGCATCTATGGCTATGACAACGACAAGGAAGCCACCATCCTGCAGTCGTTCGGCAACACCACCAACGAGTTCAACCTGGTGGAAGGCTTCGGTCAGATCGACCTGACTGGCCTGGCTGTACCGCTGTCGGCCTATGGTCAGTACGTGAAGAACACCGAGAGCACCGATGGCGAAGACCAGGCTTGGCTGGCGGGCCTGAAGACCAAGCTCGGTGCCTGGAGCCTGGACTATAACTACCGCGATGTGCAGCGTAACGCTGTGGTCAGCCTGTTCACCGACTCTGACTTCGGTAACGGCTTCACGGGTTCGCGCGGTCACAAGTTCAAGGTGGGTTACGAGATCGACAAGAACTTCTCGGTGGGTGCTGCTTATCTGATGGCCAAGACCGATCTGTCGCAGCTGCCTAACAGCAATGCTGATGTCGATACGTTGCAGGTGGATCTGGAAGCTAAGTTCTAAGGTGTAGTTGCTCTGCGTTAGTGAAAGCGGGAAGTGCCGAACCCCATCCGGCGCTTCTCGCTTTTTTTCGTTTGGGTTGGGCTTGGGCTTGGGCTTGGGCTTGGGCTTGGGCTTGGGCTTGGGCTTTTAGAGTTTTGAGCATATCCATTGGCTAGGGTGGCGCTGAGTCACCTTTCCGCCCTTACGGCGGGTCACTTTTGGCAGACGCCCCAAAAGTAACCAAAAGGTCTGCGCTCCACCATCCGGCCCTACGCTGCGCTTCGGGTCCCCTCGCTTCGGTGCCTTCCGGGCCCGCGCGGCCTACGATTTGCTACGCAAATCTACATCTCGCGCCTTCGGCTACGCCGAAGGGTGCTGACGCACCTGGCCCTACAGACACCTACGCTCGGCCTCCTGAAGTCGCGAAGTTAGTGGCGGCGACTGGGCTGGCGTTATCTGGCGATAGTGGCAGGTGTGGTGGATAGTCGGCCGTCATCGTGGGGCAAGCCCGCTCCCACGGGTACCGTCAGCCGCAAGAGCGGCGCAATACTAGTGGCAAATGTGGTGGATGTTCCGGCCTCTTCGCGGGCAAGCCCGCTCCCACAGGCTCACCGTCAGCCGCAAGAGCGGCGCGGTACTTGTG
>Ga0247819_10000163_pt1 | contig 41305 bp, 42 predicted proteins | sample 13C_Xylose_Day6_FD_193428 | JGI IMG/M metagenome (GOLD analysis project Ga0247819, IMG submission 193428) | Soil microbial communities from agricultural site in Penn Yan, New York, United States - 13C_Xylose_Day6 | ecosystem: Environmental > Terrestrial > Soil > Agricultural land | place: USA... | reverse complement strand
TTGCCGATTCCGACACGCCGTCGCGGGTCGAGCTTGCGGGCATCCTGCGCCGGCAGCGGATTTCGGTGTGCGAGGTCGCTTGCGCCGCCGATGCGCTGCTGGTGCTCGATTCCGGCGAGGCGATCGATATCGTCGTCACCGATCTTGATTTGTCCGACATGACTGGGGCAGCGCTGCTTGCCGAGGTGCGCCGGCGCCAGGGCGATGAGGCGCTGCCGGTGATCGCGCTTTCCGACAGCGGCGACCGCCGGATCGGAGCGCGGTTCCTTGAGGCCGGCGGGACGGACTTCATCCAGAAGCCATTCCTTGAGGCAGAGTTCAACGGTCGCATCGCCTATGCCGCCGGCATCCAGAAACGGTTGCAGACGCTGCAGCGACAGGCAGCGAGCGACTATCTCACCGATATCTACAATCGCCGCCATTTCTTCCTGACCGGCCCGCGCCTCGTCGAGCAGTGCCTGCGCCGCGGCGAGACCACGGCCATCGCCATTCTCGACATCGACCACTTCAAACGCCTCAACGACACCTATGGCCACGAGATCGGCGACGTCGTGTTGAAGCATGTGGCCAAGCGGTTGACGACGCTGGTCGGCGACGAACACCTGCTTGCCCGCCTCGGCGGCGAGGAGTTCGGCATCCTGTTCAACGGCTTCGACGTCCAGCGCGCCTTCACGTTCTGCGAGAAGCTGCGCATCGAGCTTGCGAGATCGCGCATCGTTGCGGATGACGAGGAACTGTCGATTACAGTGTCGATCGGTCTTGCGACCATCGAGGCGCCGGAGTCCTTCGAGAACTACCTGCATGCGGCCGACCAGTTTCTCTACATGGCCAAGCACGCCGGGCGAAACCGGGTGATTTCGGAGCTCGCACTGCTCGACGCACTGGCGTCGTAGCGAGCCGCAATCCGCGACGCTGTCCGGCCAAGGACCTGTTCCTGCATGGTGGCGAGCTAGTGCCGCTAGCCGCGATGATTGCAATGAATCGCGAAGCATTGTCGGTTTCGGCATCGGCGAAACGTCTTCCAAGCAGCCGGACATGATCCGGGCCTGCGAAGAGGAGCCGCATATGACCAAAGTTGTCTCAAATCTCTGGTTCGAAAAGGACGCCCTCAGGGCCGTCGAACTCTACGTCTCGCTCGTGCCCAATTCGGCGATCGTCCGCACGACGGTGATGCCGGCGGATTCGCCGAGCGGGCCGGCGGGCAGCGTCAAGGTGATCGAGTTCACCCTGGGAAACCAGAACTTCACCGCGCTCGAAGCCGGACCGCTGGACCCGTTCAACCATTCCTTCTCGATCATGATCCAATGCGACAGTCAGGAGGAGATCGATCGCCTGTGGAATGCGCTGCTTGAAAACGGCGGGCAGGCCGAGCAATGCGGTTGGCTGCGGGACCGCTGGGGTCTTTGCTGGCAGATCGTGCCGAGAGCGCTCGGCGACATGGTTGCCCATACCGACCGCGAGCGCGCCCGGCGTGTGACCGAGGCCATGCTGGGCATGATCAAGCTCGATATCGCCGAACTGGAGCGCGCCTTCCACGCCCGGACCTGAGCCAGATCCGGCTGAACAGGTGCGCTCATGGACAAGGGTTGACGGTGTGGCCTGCGCTATTTCCGCGCCTGCGGGTAGATCGTCTCGCCGCGCTTCAGCATCTCGACGAAGGTCTCGATCTTTTTCCGGCGGCCGGCCTCGGTCTTCATATTGTGCGTGCGGAAGGCAAGCGCGAAGCGGTTCTGCGCGCTGAGTTTTGCCAGCATTTCTCGCGCCTGCGGCTCGGCGTCGATCGCTGCCTGCAGGTCGTCGGGGATCTTCATTTCCTTGCCGCTGCCATAGGCGCGATCCCAGCGGCCGTCGGCCTTGGCCTTGTCGACCTCTTTCAGCCCATACGGGGTCATCCGGCCTTCGGCGATCAGCCGGGCCACATTGTCGACGTTGATCTGGCTCCAGATGCTTTTCTTGCCGCGCGGGGTGTAGCGCTGCATGTAACTCTGGTCGTCGTGGCTCTTGCGCACGCCATCGATCCAGCCCCAGCACAGGATCACGTCGATCGCCTCCTTCGGCGTGATCGATTTGAGGCCGGAGCTTACCTTGTGGATCTTGATCCAGACCTCGGTTTCGCCGGCATGGTTGGCGCCGAGCCAGACATAGAAACGCTCTTTGTCTTCGAACTCGTGGACCTTGCTCGGATCGATGATCACGGGTGCCATGGGGTGAAATGCTCCTGATGTTCAAGCGGCGGAGGCGTGCCAGCACGTTCCGGCTGCGGCGCGGCCACGCGTTCTCCTTTTCCGTTCAAGCGAAAAATGCGGATCGACGCAAGCGCGAACGTGGGTGGAGCGGGTTCCAGAATGGCGGGAAATGAGGGGCGACAAAGCGGGCCAGGTGGTCTGTGGTATCGCTGCGGCGGCAAGCGCAACCGCAAATTGGGCGGACGGTTCCATCTGAAATTCGGACCGATACCGTCTTCAACGAGGTTTGCACCCCGTTCTCCTCATCCTCGCCCCTGTGGCAGGGATCCAGCGACCCGACGTCTGTCGGGTTAGGGGGCATTTCAGCCCAAGGACTTGGGCTGGCTGGATTCCTGTGACAGGCACAGGAATGAGGGAAGTTTTGGCGGCTGGCGGGCTCACATCGCCGGATAGGTTAAGAAGGGACGGCCTGTTGCCAACAAAAAGGGCGGATGACCCGCACTTTTTGTGTGTTCGCACCAGTTCCTATCGCGCCATCTGCAGCGTCAGCTTGCGGTCGGCGCGCTCCTGCTGCGGCGAGCGGTTGTAGAGTTCGCGATAACACTTGGAGAAGTGCGACGCCGAGACGAAGCCGCAGGCGACGGCGACTTCGACGACCGGCATCGACGACTGGATGAGGAGGTGTCGAGCGCGGTCGAGCCGGATCTCCAGATAGTAGCGGGCAGGGGACCGCCCCATCTCCTGGCGGAATAGTCGCTCGATCTGCCGGCGCGACAGGTCGGCGCCCTCGGCGATCTCCAGGAGCGACAGCGGTTCGGCAAGATTGCCTTCCATCAGCTCGATGATCGACAGCACCTTGGCGTTCTGGACGCCGAGACGGGCGCGCAGCGGCAGCCGCTGGCGGTCGTGAGGGCCGCGCACGCGGTCGGTCAGCGCCTGTTCGCAGACGCGGTTGACGAGGTTCTCGCCAAAATCCTGGTCGATCAGGTTCAGCATCATGTCGAGCGAGGCGGTGCCGCCGGCGCAGGTGTAGATGTTGCTGTCGATCTCATAGAGGTCGGCATAGACGTCGACCTGCGGGAAGTTCTCGGAGAAGCCGGGCAGGTTTTCCCAGTGGATGGCGCAGCGCTTGCCCGTCAACAGGCCGGCCGAGGCCAGCACATGGGCGCCCGTACAGAGGCTGCCGACGGCGACGCCGCGGTTGTAGACTTCGCGCAGCCAGGCATTGACCGACTTGTTGTTGAAATCCTCGACATAGATGCCGGAACAGACCAGCACCATCGACGGACGGTTTTCCCCGCCCAGGAACTTGCGTTCGTCGGCGAGAGACGAGTTGACCTCAAGCGCGATGCCGCTTGAGGAGAGAACCTTTTCGCCGTCGGTCGATGTGAGGCGCCATGTATAGGCCTCGTAGCCGAGCATGCGGTTGGCGATGCGGAGCGTTTCGATGGCGGCCGAAAACGGCAGCATGGAAAAGTTCGGTACCAGGAAGAAGACGAGAGAACGCTTTTTGGTCAAGGGCTTGTTCATGAGGCTTCCCGTGCTTGGCGATGCCGTATATTCGTCGCTTGGAAGATACCATCCGGCTTGTCTGTTTGCGACATTGACATGGAAAGCAGCGACCGCAAAGACATTTCGCATTGCGACATGGGGCGGGAAAGCCGCTGTCGAGCCGGCTTTGCGGCTTTTGTAAGGAATGCGACAGATTTACCGGCGTCGTTGACGTAATCTGACAAGAAACGCCAGAGATGCGCAATTTTCAGAAAGAACGCCTTTGGGTTGTGTTTGCCGATTGCGACGCGCCGGCGGTGAAAGGGCCAGGTGTCGGTATCGGACAAGTTCGCGCAAGGGCCGGTTTGGGGCGTTTCGACGCCCGACGGCATCTGGCGAAACCACAAAAGAAGAAGGGCATCGCCTTCTCGACGATGCCCTTCAGCGGTTCGCGCTCGGGGTCTTGGGTCCCCGAGAACAGGTCAGGCGGTCATTCATTGTTCGGTCTTGTGCACCGCGTCGTCGACGGATGGGAAGCCGATGTCCTTCATCGTGTCGTAGGACAGGTTTTCAAGTGCGCGCTCGTTGGCATAGCGCTTCCAGGCAGCCCAGGCGCGTGCACGCAGATTGAAGAGACCCGGGATGGACGAGAGGGAGGGTGCCCGCTCCGAGGTCTGTGATAGATGGATAGTAGACATTTCATGGCTCCTTCTGAGTGCCTCAGAGGTCGCGACCACGATCTATATATGTCGCAACCCTAATCATCATTCAAACGAATATGTTTGATGTTTTCCATCAAACATGGTGATCAATCAGCGTCTCGGCGAAGATGAGGTCGTTGCGGACCCGCTTGGGTAGTTTCGCCAATTCGCGGTGGGCTTCCACCCGATTCCGGGCGATGCGTTTTGCCTGTCGTTTTCGTGCAATGCCGTCGATCAGCGTTTGCACGCGGGAGAGGAACGACAGGACGAGATCGCCGTCGGCATTGACCTGTCTCACAGGCAGGGCCTTTGCCATTTGCACGGCATGATCCGGAGTGCGGTTCATCTTGGGCTTCACCTTGCTCACGTGCCGGATGTCCTGCGGGGCAGAGAAGGCCATTGTTGTCGCGGACATGACTGGTTTCCTTCCTTTGGCGTCCTTGCAACTTGACTATCGGTCTTTGCTGATGTTCAATCAAACGAAATGAAGTGAACCATTCTGTCAGTTTTATTGAACAAGGATGCCGCCATGAACATGATGCTGCGCCATGCGCTTCCGCTCCTGGAAATGGATGTGTTGAAAACCTTCGTCGCCATCGCCGAAACGGGCAACTTCACCACCGCGGCCGAAACGGTCTATCGCACGCCGTCGGCGGTCTCGATGCAGATCAAGAAGCTGGAAGAGCAGCTCGGCTGCACGCTGTTCCTGCGCGATGCGCGTTCGGTGTCGCTGACGCCCAAGGGCGAGATGCTCTTGGGCTTTGCCCGCCGCCTGCTGGCGCTCAACAACGAGACGGTGTCTCGCTTCCTGCTGCCCGACATGAACGGCGTCGTGCGTGTCGGCGCGCCCGAGGATGTCGGCGAGCGCATTCTGCCGGAAGTGTTGAAGCGCTTTGCCGAATCCTATCCGAACGTCCCGGTCGACGTCTCGATCGGCATGAGCGGCGCCATGCGCAAGCGCGTCGACGAGCACCGTCTCGACATCGCGATCTTCAACAGCCTGACCGACGTCGCGCCGAAGAACGGCGAGATCCTGATGCAGGAGAAGCTGGTCTGGGCCGGCGTCAAATGCGGCAATGCGCATCTTAAGGATCCGCTGCCGGTGTCGATGTGGGAGGACGGTTGCGTCTGGCGGGCCGATGCGGTGGAAAAGCTGTCGCGCGCCGGCCGCCGGTTCCGCATTGCCTTTCTCAGCGCCTATACCACGGGCCAGCGTGCCGCCGTGCTCGCGGGCCTCGCGATTGCCCCGCTGCCGCGCTACCTCGTCCAGGGTGAGATGGTGCAGCTCGGCGAGCGTGACGGCCTACCGGATCTCGGCCATTACGACATCGGCTTGCAGGTGATCGACGATGCGCCGGCGCCGGTGCTGGCTGTCGCAGATCATGTTCGCGACGCATTCGCGGAACTGAGGATCCAGTCGGGAGAGGCGCGGCTTGCAACAGCGGTTGCCTGACAAACCGGCCGAAAGCGACCCGATCGTCATGCGTTGATCTCGGCGCAAGGGGAAGGCGTGCCATGGCGCGAGATGACCAGTCGCGACGCATTTTGGATCCGATCGATCGCCTCTCGGAGATCATTTTCGGGCTGCTGATGGCGCTGTCCTTCACCGGTACGATGAGTGCGGCCGTCGGTGGCGGCGAGAAAGTGAATGCGGTGCTTGTCGCCGCTTTCGGCTGCAATCTGGCCTGGGGCATCGTCGATGGCGTCATGCATGTGGTAACGACCGCGGTCGAGCGGGTGCGACGTCGCGGCCTGGTCGACGCTCTGCAGCGCGAACCTCTCGATCGCGCCCGCCAGATCTTTCTCGACAACCTCCCTGATGATATCAGGTTGGTGTCAGCGCAAAGCGAAATCGAGGCGCTGCTTCTGCGCGTACGGGCCTTGCCGTCCAACGGTCAGCATTCCGTGGTCACAGGCGGAGACCTCAAGGCCGCGCTTGCCATCTTCGCGCTCGTCGTCATCTCGACGCTGCCGCCGAGCATTCCCTTCCTGTTCATCGAGCAGATCGACGTCGCCATGCGCGTTTCGAACGCCATCGCGCTCATCATGCTTTTTATCGTCGGAGCACGGCTCGGCAGCTATATGGGGCGAAGCCCCTGGCCGATGGCCTTCGCCATGGCAGCGATCGGTGCCGTACTTGTCGCAGTGACGATCGCGCTTGGTGGGTAGAGGGCGCAGCACGTTCGGTCCGATGGTGAAGCGCGCCGACCCGCTGCTGATATTTTGAATCACGTTCGCAGCTTATCGCCATGAAACAGCATGACTTTGTGCCGTTCCATTGTGCCAATCCCGCTGTCTTGCCGCCGGGCTCAAGCGGTGCTTGCCCTTCCATAAGCGTAGGCTTATAATAAGTAATGACTTATGAAGGCAGAGTGCTTGCGGCGTTGGCAGACCCGACGCGGCGCCAGATTTTCGAGAGGCTGGGTACCGGTCGTTGCTCGGTTGCCGATCTCGCACGGTCGTTGCCGGTGTCGCAGCCGGCAATATCGCAGCACCTGAAAGTGTTGAAAGAGGCGGGCCTTGTTCACGACACGCCTTCAGGCACGCGCCGTATCTATTCGATCGACCCCGCTGGCCTTGGTCCGCTGCGGCAATGGCTCGATCGCTTCTGGGGTGATCAACTCGCCGCCTTCAAGGCAGTGGCGGACCGCGACGAAGCCATCTGACATATCGGCATGGTTTGTGGTGCGGTCCATGAGGCAAACGGGAGTTTGTGAAATGCATCACATCGAGCCTGCCCCTGTGCGCAAAACCGTGACAGTCCGCGCGACGCCGGAGCGCGCCTTCGACATCTTCGTCGCCGGCATGGGCGAATGGTGGCTGAAGAGCCATAGCCTGACGGCAAGCGGACAGAGGACCGTCGTGGTCGAGCCGTTTGCGGGCGGCCGCTGGTACGAAATCGGCAATGGCGGCGAGGAGAAGGAATGGGGGCGGGTGCTTGCCTGCGAGCGGCCGAGGCGCATCCTCCTTGCATGGCAACTGAATGCCGACTGGGTGTTCGATCCGGAGTTTGAGACCGCGGTGGAGGTCATCTTCGAGCCCGCAGTCGATGGCGGCACCACCGTACTGCTCGAACATCGCGATCTCGCCAATTATGGTGCGAAGGCGAATGAAGCCCGCGTGGCGCTTGATTCAGAAGATGGATGGACGGGACTGCTGGGGGCATTTGCGGCGAGGGCCGCGTGAGATTCTAAGCGTCACCGCCTTTCTCGAACGCGCTCCCTGGTGCGTTGTTGCAGCCCTCATCCGCTTGCCGGCACCTTCCCCCGCAGGCGGGGGGAGGGATGCTTGGCACTGTCACCGCCCTCACTTGCCGTTGGGCCAAAACATTTGACTATGCAGTGACTTGAACGCAAGCATGCCATGACGTTCAACCGAAGCAACGCGCGATCAATTATGCAGGTATCAACGCCATTGGAGGCTTTTCCCGAATTGGGATCAGTCGCAAACCCCGTAGTGTTCTATGACGGCATTGACGCCCTGGTTTGCTACGAGACCTCGCCCCCGGTTGGCGGTGGCAACGTGGTCCTGAGGTTCGGTGACGTTATCGATTTCCGAGTCACGCCGATGAATGTCGATGGCCTGCCAGGATGCAGATACCCGGTCCTTCCGTGGGCGTTCAATGAAGTCTCTGGTGGCGAGGAAACAGCCCGGTGGGAAGTCCTCAGTCCACGATTTTGGATCATATCCTTCCACGACGTCACGATCGACGTTCTGTTCGAGACGGTCTCCCTCGTGGTTCATGACGAACGCGGCGGGCCGCTGCGCAGGACGCTGATGGACGTCATACGTTGATGCGCTGAAGACCATTCTAAAGGGCGCAGTGTGTCCGCTTGCTTCTTTTCGGCCCTACTCCCGGCTACGCCTCCGCCGTCTGCCGCCGCCCTCGCCATCATCTGCCGCCACCTTGCGCTCCGGCAGGGTGACGACTGCAGACAGTTTCGGGAAGGCGTCGACCTTGTTCGGCATTGCCATCGCGTTGATGAAATGCTCCTGAAATTTTGATTCAAGAGCGGTCTCTATCTTCTCGATTTTGCTGACGGTTTGCTCGATCTCGCGACGGTGGCCGCGGTTCAGGAGCGCCATCAGCGCGCCGGTGCCGGCGGCGTTGCCGACGGCCTTCACCTCGTCGAGGTCGCAGTCCGGGATCAGGCCCAGCACCATGGCGTATTTCGGATCGATGAAGGAACCGAAGGCCCCGGCAAAGCGGATGGTGTCGACATGGTCGATATCCAGCTTTTCCATCAGCAGCTTGATGCCGGCATAGAGCGCCGCCTTGGCGAGCTGGATGGCGCGGATATCGTTCTGCGTCACGGTGATGCGCTGCTGGCCCTCGTGCAGCAGGTAGGAGAAGGTGCGGCCGTTCGGGATGATGCGCGGGCTTTTCGCCGCCATCGCGCCATCGACGACGCCATCCTGCGAGATGATGCCTGAGAGATACATCTCCGCGACGATTTCGATGATCGCCGAGCCGCAGATGCCGGTGACGCCAACGGCGGCGGCCGCCTCGGCAAAGCCGTCCTCATCAGACCATTTGTCGACGCCGATGACGCGGAACCGCGGCTCGAGCGTCTCGGGATCAATGCGCACGCGCTCGATCGCGCCCGGTGCGGCACGCTGGCCGGAGGAGATTTCAGCCCCTTCGAAGGCCGGGCCGGTGGGCGAGGAGGCGGCAACGACGCGATCCTTGTTGCCGAGCACGATCTCGGCATTGGTGCCGACATCGACGAGCAGCATCATCTTGTCCTGCCGGTAAGGGCCTTCCGACAGCGTGGCGCCGGCGGCATCGGCGCCGACATGGCCGGCGATGCAGGGCAGCATGTAGAGCCGGGCGCCGCGGTTGACGTCGATGTCGATCTCGTGCGCCCAATATTGCAGCGCGCCGGAGACAGCGAGCGCAAACGGCGCCTGGCCGAGCTCGGTCGGGTCGATGCCAAGGAACAGGTGGTGCATGATCGGGTTGCCGACGAAGACCATGTCGAGGATGTCGTGGCGGTCGACCTCACCTTCGGCGCAGACCTTGCCGATCAGGCCGTTGACCGCCTCGCGCACCGCCTTGGTCATCGCCTCGCGGCCATCGGGATTCATCATCACATAGGAGACGCGGCTCATCAGATCCTCGCCGAAGCGGATCTGCGGGTTCGAGGTGCCCGAGGAGCCGACGATACGGCCGGAGAGCAGCGAGACGAGATGCATGGCGATCGTCGTCGAGCCGATGTCGCAGGCAACGCCATAGGCCTCGTTCTTGAGGCCCGGCCACAGGCCGACGATGAAGGGGCGTGAACTGTCCATGTCGCGGTGGATGGCGGCGGTCACGGCCCAATTGCCCTTGCGCAGGATGCCCTGGACCTGCGGAATCAGGTGCGGCGCGATCAGCAGGTCCTTCCAGCCCCAGTCCTTCTCCAGCATCACCTTCAGCCGGTCGAGATCGCCGAGCGGCTTGTGCATGTCGGGCTCATCGACCTCGACATAGCAAAGCTGGATGGCGGCGTTGCGCTCGATCACCCGGTCGCTTGCGGCCTTGCGCACCACCTGGGCGTTGATGACGGTATCCTGCGGCACGTCGATGACGAGATCGCCGAGAATCTGGGCGGAACAGGAAAGCCGGCGACCGTCAGGCAGTTCGCGCACGGAGGCGTAGCGCTGTTCCTTCGGGCCAACAGGCGAAATATGGTCGTTGGAGGAGACGATCTTGTGCTTGGCGAAGTTGCCTTCCTGCACCTCGATCTGACAGCGCCCGCAGGTGGCGCGGCCGCCGCAAACACTTTCGACATAGACCCCGAGCGAGCGGGCGGCATCGAGAACCGGCGTGCCGACCGGGAAGCGGCCGCGCTTGCCCGATGGCATGAACAGAACGAGGGGATCCTTGTGCGCGGCTTCGGTCATGTTGGTCTCGATTTCGGAAGTGCCTTCGATGCGCATTCTGTTCTGTCTTTCCTAAAGCCTGCTTCTGCCCGATGGACCGAGGCATGGGTAAACGTCTTCAGACTGCACCGGAATGCTGCCTGATAGTTGTCAGATCCCGACATGGAAAGATCTGCGAGCATCATTTCGTCAGGGTTGCGCTCGCGGGGCGTATCCGTTCATGACGTCTTGCGCGACAGGCGCCGGGCATTGACGCGCACGCGCTTGCCGTAGGGTTTAAGGGCGGCGGCAGCGATCGCCGTTCCACCCAGGCCAAGCGATGCGCCGCCGCCGGTCATCAGCCGCACCGCATTATCGAAACCGGTGCGCCACAGCGCCATGTTCACGGCCATGGCACTTTCCGCGGTGGCCGCGATCTTCTCGGAGACCATGCGGCTAAGCTCGGTCGGATCCTGCGTTTTCCCGGTCAGTGCCGCCAGTTGCATTTCGTGCAGCCGCAGCGCCATGACGAAAGGGGCTTCGAACCAGAGCGTGAAAGTGTCGAGGTGAAGTCGGCGCGTTGTCATCGATGATCCCTACTCTTGTGCTGCGACAGCGACGGTCGGATGCTTGACTATGGAGCCGTGGTCAGTTTCGCAGCTGCTATTGCCCAGACAAACGCCGCCGCCAGTGTCGTCGAGCTACCCCAGAAACAGACGTTCATGACCCGTTCCTGGGAACCAAAGTTGATCCTCCTCGTGACAACCGCAACGAAAGTGACGGCAAGCAATGCGAGGTTTGCGAACAGGACCGGCAGGACTTAAAGCGCGTCGCGATCTCCAGGATTCGCTTGCTGCGCTTTAAGTTCTTGTTTTTGCCCATGTCGTTATCGCAAAACCGCTGCGCACTTTTGCGCGACATGCCTTAGGTCCTGAGCGCACCGTAGAGCCTTTTGAACTCGCCCGCATCCTCAAAGAGCGCATATCTGACAAGGAGAGCCAAAGGACAACCAGGGCAACTCATGACCTGGTTGTCCTTTCGATGTGCAGTACGGCGCCGAGCAAAAGCCTATTCGCTCGCCGCAGCTCCGCCGGTGCGCGCGGCGCGCCCGCCGCGACGACCGCCGGAGGCTGCCGGTGCTGCGGCCGCCGCCACGGCATGGCCGCCTTCTGCCGGCTTGTGGTCGCGGTAGGTCCTGATCCAGTTGGTGCAGTTGGCGTCGGTGCCGTTCAGAACGTTTGCAGCGCGAACGGCCTCCATCTCCTGCGGACGGCAGGGGTTCATGATCGCGGACGTCATACCGGCGCCGATGACCATGGGGATGAAGCCGGCATTGATGCCGTGGCGATGCGGCAGGCCGAAGGAGATGTTGGAGAGGCCGCAGGTGGTGTTGACCTTCAGCTCTTCGCGCAGACGGCGCAGAAGCGCAAACACCTGCCGGCCGGCGTCGCCCAGGGCGCCGATCGGCATGACCAGCGGATCGACGACGATGTCGTGTGGCTTGATGCCATGATCCATGGCGCGCTCGACGATCTTCTTGGCAACGGCGAAGCGCACGTCCGGATCCATCGAAATGCCGGTTTCGTCGTTGGAGATGGCGACAACCGGCACGTCGTATTTCTTGCAGAGCGGCAGGATCGCTTCCAGCTTTTCCTCTTCGCCGGTGACGGAATTGACGAGCGGCCGGCCCTTGGCGACCTTCAACGCCGCCTCGATTGCCGCCGACACGGAGCTGTCAATCGACAGCGGCACGTCGACAAGGCCCTGGACGATTTCCAGCGTCTTGACCAGCAACGGCGGTTCGGTCTCGTTCGGGTTGACGGCGGTGACGCCGGCGTTGACGTCGAGCATCGTCGCACCGGCGGCGACCTGCTCCAGCGCGTCCTTGATGACGGTGTCGAAATTGCCTTCGATCATTTCCGCGGCCAGCTTCTTGCGGCCGGTCGGATTGATGCGCTCGCCGATGACGCAGAAGGGCTGGTCGAAGCCGATGATGATTTCGCGGGTGGCGGAAGCGACGATGGTACGGGTCATGTAAGATCCTTTGATCCTGTGGCGTCGGGTTTCGTTATCTCACCCGTTAAGCGATGGAGGCGGCCGGACGGGCCGGCGCCGGTTTTGTCTGCGATTGCCTCAGTGGGGATGGTGGGCCGCGGCCTCGGCCATCTCCTGCTGGTTTTCTTCCTTGCCTTCGCGAATGTGCTCCATGCGGGAGGCGACAAGCGCATCGGTCGGCAGCGTTTCGTGTTTCCAGGGCTTGCGACCCTTCAACACGCCCGATTCATGCACGATCTCTGCGACATATTCTTCCTGGCGATAGGCCATGACGTGGACGCCGGAGACGCCTTCGATCTCCTTGACCTCGTTGATGATGTCGATGCAGAGCTGCTTACCTTCCTTTTTCTGATCCTGCGCACCTTCCAGCCGCGTGATGATGCTGTCGGGAATGTGGATGCCCGGCACGTTGGAGCGGATCCAGCGGGCGGTTTTCGCCGACGCCATCGGTCCGACGCCGACGAGGATGAAGCATTTTTCGTGCAGGCCGAGATCGCGCACCTTCTTCATGTATTCGCGGAACATCGGCACGTCGAAGCAGTACTGGCTCTGGACGAACTGCGCGCCGGCCTCGATCTTCTTGGCCAGCCGATAGGGGCGGAAGTCGTAGGGAGGCGCAAAGGGGTTGATGGCGGCGCCGAGAAACACCTGTGGCGGCGTCGTCAGCTTGCGGCCGGAGAGGAACTTGGAATTGTCGCGCATGATGCGCACGGTCTCGAGCAGCGACATGCAGTCGAGGTCGAACACCGGCTTGGCGCCCGGCTGGTCGCCGGCCTGCACGCCGTCGCCGGTCAGGCACATGACGTTCTGCACGCCCATGGCGGACGCGCCGAGCACGTCGCCCTGGATGGCGATGCGGTTCTTGTCGCGGCAGGCGATCTGCATGATCGGGGCATAGCCCATGCGCGTCAGCAGTGCGCAGATGCCGACAGATGACATGTGGCAGTTGGCGCCGGAGGCATCGACCGCATTGATGCCGTCGACCCAGCCATCGAAGATTGCGGCGCGCTCGTAGACGTCCTGCGGGTTGGCGCTGTCGGGCGGGTTGAGTTCGGCGGTGACGGCAAATTCGCCGCGACGCAAAACGCGCTCGAGCCGTCCGCGCGAGGAGTGGCCGGGCAGAGGATCGAGCGGCGCGCCGGGGTCGTATGGATTGTAATCGGGGCTCATGCCTGGTTCTCTTTTGCCTGGGCTTCGCGGCGGGCGGCGGCTTCCGCCGTCACCCGCAGCCACGACGAGGTCTCGCGCAGCGACTGGTTGACCGGCTTCTGCACGTTCATGATCGCATCGCCCTTCGTCATGTTCTGCGAACCTTTCCACGCCTGCACCCAGACGCAGGGCATATCCGGCTCGACCTCGCAATTGCCGTTGGCCCTGACGCCGCCGCAGGGGCCGTTGCGCAGCTGCTTCGGACAGTTCATCGGGCAGGACATGCCGGTCGACGACAGCGCGCACTGGCCGCACATGCGACAGTCGAAAAGAAAGCCTTTGACGTGGCGTTCGACGAAGGTCACCGGCCGCTCGACGCGGCCGTAGCCAATTGCGTTCCACAGCGGGTGCAACAGCAGGAAGAGATCGGCAAAGCGGTTGTAGAACCATTCGAGGAAGCGCGAATGGCGCACGGCCCAGAGGCGGACGGTATATTTGTGGCGCGAGCGGCGGCTCGGCGAAACGCCGGCGGGGGTATAGGCGCCGGTCGCGGCCTTGGCGGCAGGCGCGGCATTGCCCTTGACGATCTTCGCCTCCGCTGCACCTGCGAGCTTCGGCTCAGCCATTGTCGCGGCCTCCTGCTTTGACGAGGGCAACCAGGCGCTCGCGGTCATAGGCGGCTTCGAGCTCGGCGGCCGCACGGTCTGCTTCCGCTTCCAGTTCGTCGGAGACGGGTTCTGGCTCGGCCTTGCGCCATTCGGCGAGATAATCGTCGGTTTCGGCAGCGCCGGTGCGCATGGCGCACATGTCGATCGCCTCGGTGAAGCGCAGCGAAAGCTCGCGCTTGGCGGTCGTGCGGCCCTTCTTGATGATGACCTGGGCCGGGATGTCGCGCCAGTAGACGATTATGCGATCTGCCATCGGGTGTCGTTCTCCTCTTCCTGCGACAATGCTTATGTCCGGGCGCTGTGGCTCACCTCGCCACGACGTTGGATGTGTCCAAAAACGACGCCGGCGCAGAACGTCGAAGACCCCCGGCACTCTACGCGTTGCCGCAATGCGGGCAAGTCCACACTTCGGGATATCCATCGGTTGAGGAGTGTCAGAAATTTCAGGGCCTTAGGGCCTTCTGACGGCCACAGGCGGCGTGTCCTCATCGGCGAATCTGCGCCCGGTTTTCCTACCAGATGCCGCGCCGAATTCCATTCCAGAGCCATGTCCAGATCGGCGGGTGGTACCACTGTTGCGACGGGCCTGCGACATCGAGCGGTTGCAGCTTGCCCTTGAGGGCATCGTCGACGGCGGCAATGGCGATGCCGGTGGAGGCCGCCGTCTGCAGCAGCGGATAGGTATGCATCGTATCGCGGCGGTCGGGCGTCTGGCGCGACTGGTAGAGAATGCCGCCGGTATCGACGCCTTCGTCGACGAGATGCACGGTCGCGCCGAAATTGATGACATCGTCGTTGACCTGCGCCCAGTAGCCGCCCATCAGCCCGCGATAGCCCGGATTGATGCCGGCATGGAAGTTGACGACCGGGCAGGGGATCTGCGCCAGGGTATGGGCCTTCAACAGGCGGCAACTGATGAGAAAGACGACTTTTGGCGCGAGCTGCCGGATCTGCGACACAGCCTCAGCGTCGTTCACGGACGTGATCTGGCAAACCGGTACGCTCGGATCCGGCGCGCCCGATACACCGTAGTGCCTAAGGATGCCTTCCGCTCTCTTCCGGGTAAAGCGCTTGCCGAAGCGCGAGGCGATCATTGTCGCCAATTGCCCGATCGCTGTCGGCCACCCGAGCTTTCGCGCCCGCCGGCGCAGGAAGAGGCTCTTGGATTCCGGCTGCTCCTGGAGAACGACGATATCGTCAAAGCGTGCGGCGAGCGCATTGATCATGATCCAGGGATTTTCTCCGCCCGCCGTCACCACGACGACGCGGCTCGGCTGCCTGGCCGCGGTGTTGGTCTCATTGTCTGCGTCCGCCATGCCGGCCCCTGAAGCGTTGGTCGCAACAGATATGGCGGCTGGCGCGTTACCGGCGACTTAATGGCGGGTATTTGGGAAGCAGATGCCAGAAGTGGCATCGGGAGACGGTTTGGCCGAGGCTGGGGCATCGGACCCCGAGCGCGTCGCGACGAGCGTGTTCGTTCGATGGTGGCAGATAAGGCGCCGGCTTGTCCGGTCTAACGGAAGTCCGCGGCGGTCAGGACATAGATCGTCTTGCGACCGTGGGCATATGCTGCCTTTGCGACTTCGTAGATCTTGTTGCGTGCAGCGTCGAATGCCAGAAGGCAGGCCGCTTCTGTCGTCCGGGTCGGCGCGCCACGCGAGAGCGCCTCCGCCTCGACATAGAAGGGCACTTCGAACATGCCATCGTGGCCAAGGAAGCGAACAGCGTTCCTGGTATCGTCGAAGCTTCGGCTTTGGTTGGGGAAGCTTAGTGGCATCGTGTGATCCTTTTTAGCGATAAGCCAGCTCGGCCAGCGGTCGGCCGGGCGGACGAGTGAGGATGGGCGTTTGGCTCCGTGCCGCGCCATCACAAGATCCGGCCGAAGAGGATCGTGGTGATGACCACAAAGACCGCGACCGAAAGAGCAATCCAGGCAAACAGACCGCGATAGTCGAAGAGATAGATCTGAGCCGGTATGTGGTATTTCATGATCGCCTCCCGTGGCTGATTTGTTTGGCCGGTTTGGCATGGTCGTTATAGGATATGTGCCGTTCTGAAGGCTCGCTCGGCCAATGCCATCCCATCCTTGCCGGCACTGACAATCAATTCGAGATTGCCTTCATCCGTTACACGCTCATGGGTTTCGCGGCTGCTGCGGATGCGATACTGGAGCGCATTGTCGCGGATCGGCAGCGTCGCAACGATGCGATACGTTTCTCCAGATATTGACTCTCTCGTCAGCGCCCCCTTGGAGCGGACAAGTTGGCCAACATGGAAGCGGTGGATCGGTAACGTGTCGCGCGGGCCGCGGATGATGCGTTTCGTGAAAGATAGAGCGTTCATAGTGGTCTCAGTCCTCCTCAAGCGTTGGTAAGAGTAATTCGGCTGCAACAGCCGCTCCGCATTTCGCGCTGGCGTAGACGGATCAAATGCTCGTTGCGATGGGCCGGACAGACGGCTCGAGATCTGTTTCGAGACGCGTTGGCCGCAAGCACTGACGCCGAGCCTGCCTGTCTGTCGAGAATTTAGGGGATTGGGGCGGTTCGAAGTTCTGATACCGCGAAAGCCACATCGGCCAAATCAACTTGCCACAGCATAGCGCGTCGATTGAGTTTCAATTGAGGCGGGTTGTGTATGCTGCCAGATCCGAGCTCATCCTGTTGGCGAACTGAGCTTTCCCTCGGTCTTTTCTACCTGAGCTGGGCGCCACATACCTTCTGCGGGATCAGGCGCTCAGCAGTGATTTCGTCAGGTCGCCATAGCCGGTGAAGCGGTATTCGTATTCGAGGCCGAGGTAATCGGCGGCTTCTTTGGCCTTTGCCTGCAGCGCTTCGTCTTCCTGCTGCGAGAGGTAGACGAGCTTGCGGTAATGGCCAAAATACATATCCCGGAGTTCCGGATGGCGCTTGAGGCCGAGCGGCTCGATGACGAAGGCCTCGAACTGGCGGGCGAGGAAGTCGGTGAGGAAAAAGGCGGTCAGATCGTCGTCCCAGCGGCTGGCAAAGGCATCGTTGCCGGCGAAGAAGGAATAGCAGTGCGGGCCGGGAATGCGCTCGACGCATTCTTCTTCGCAGAGCCGGTCGAGGTGGCCCCCGGTGCCGCAATCGGCATAGGCGACGAAGATGCGCTCGAAGCCGGCTGCACGTGCCTTGGCAATCGCCTCCTTGACCCCCGGCGTGATCTTTTCCGGCGTGTTGTGCCAGATGGCGGGCAGACAGGAGAGGTCGACATGGTCGAGCCTGTTGGCCTGGCAGATGGCCAGAATTTCGCGCGCGATTGCGCCGCAACCGATGACGTGAACTTTTTCCGGTTGTGCGCGTTCTATTGTGCGCGATACGTTTTCCATCTCGATTCCACCCAGTGATCAACGTGAAGGAAGCTGGCCATGAAAACACAAACTGTTGCGACCGTCGGAGCCGTGCTCATCGCGCTTATGACGTTGAGCGCCTGCGGCAACACAATCCGCGGCATCGGTCAGGATACCGCAAACACCGTCAACGCGACACAGTCGGCCGGCAAGAAGGTGGCCAACGCCGCCAACTGAGCCGTGACCTGAAGCGCCGCGCGTCGAATTCGGCTGTGCCAGAGACGCTTTGATCCCCTGGTGTCCAGCCTGGTGTTCCGCGGCGGTCGCGACGTGGAACATCAGCAGACGCCGCGGTTGCGCAGCCCTCCGTTTTCATGCCAGCAAATGAAAAGCCGGCCGCAAGCGTCATTGCTGCGGCCGGCTTTCGTGTTCGTGAAGCGGGCTCAGCCGGCAGCGAGCAGGTTGTGCTTGCGCTTCATGAAGTCCTTGGCGGTTTCGACCGCGACTGCCGCGTCGCGGCAATAGGCGTCGGCGCCGACGGCCTTGCCGAATTCCTCGTTGAGCGGCGCGCCGCCGACGAGCACGACATAGTCGTCACGCAGTCCCTTTTCCTTCAGCGTGTCGATGACGACCTTCATGTAGGGCATGGTGGTGGTCAAAAGCGCCGACATGCCGAGGATGTCGGGCTGCTCGCGCTCGATCGCTTCCAGGTAGTTTTCGACCGGGTTGTTGATGCCGAGGTCGACGACATCGAAGCCGGCGCCTTCCATCATCATGCCGACGAGGTTCTTGCCGATGTCGTGAATGTCGCCCTTGACGGTGCCGATCACCATCTTGCCGAGCTTCGGCGCGCCGGTTTCGACGAGCAGCGGCCGCAGGATGAACATGCCTGCCTTCATCGCATTGGCCGACAGCAGAACTTCCGGCACGAACAGGATGCCGTCGCGGAAATCGACGCCGACGATCCGCATGCCTTCGACCAGTGCCTGGGTCAGGACGTCGTAGGGCGTCCAGCCACGCTTGAGCAGGATGTTGGTTCCGTCCTCGATCTCCTCCTTGAGGCCGTCATAGAGGTCGTCATGCATCTGCTGCACAAGTTCCTCGTCGGAAAGGTCCTCGAGAATGATTTCATCGTCTGCCATAGTAGGGTTCCTCGGTTCCTGGCACGGCCGGGCTAAAATCCGGACACGTTCAACAATCAATAGCGGTCGACGCGTAAAAATCTGTTTTCGAAAGCGACGTCGCATATGACAAAAAGCGACGGCAGGGCACCTTCTTTCGAGGCCTGTATATTCTTAACAAAAACAATATATTCGCGCCATGCGGTTTTTGGCCGGCGATGACGCAGGTCGCAGTGTTCGAGTTGCGCCACTTGTTGGCGCATTGAGACCCGTACAGTCCCTGCGGCTTGGTAGCATTAGGGCCAAATGGTGCTTGAAGGCGCACGAAATGCGCGGGAGAGGAATGAGTAAATGAGCGACGTGACAGAACAGGACGCGGTTGAGGGTGGCGGTCGCCGCTCGCGTGGCGAGGGACGGGGAGCAGCGGCGCGGCGTGCCTCGCGCACCGGCGGCGGCCCGGGGCCGTCTCTGCCCTATATCCAGCGCAAGATTCGCGAATACGAGGTTCTCGACGAGGAGGGTCTTGAGCTCATCGAGCGCAATGCCGATACGATCCTCGAGGAAATCGGCATCGAATTCCGCGACGACGCCGAAGCACTCGAACTGTGGAAACAGGCTGGTGCCGACGTGCGCGGCCAGCGCGTTCACTTTCCCAAGGGTCTTTGCCGCGAGCTTCTGAAAACGGCGCCGTCCGAATTTACCTGGCACGCCCGCAATCCCGCGCGCAGCGCCCAGGTCGGCGGCAAGGCGACGATCTTCGCACCGGTCTATGGCCCGCCCTTCGTGCGCGATCTCGAGGGTAACCGCCGTTACGCGACCATCGAGGATTTCCGCAACTTCGTGAAGCTCGCCTATATGGCGCCGTCGATGCATTCGTCCGGCGGCACGGTCTGCGAGCCGGTGGACATTCCGGTGAACAAGCGTCACCTCGACATGGTCTACAGCCACATCAAATATTCCGACAAGCCGTTCATGGGCTCGGTCACGGCACCCGAGCGCGCCGAAGACACGATCGCCATGGCGAAACTCGTTTTCGGCGACGAGTTCGTCGAGAACAATTGCGTCACGCTCAACCTGATCAACGCCAACTCGCCGATGGTCTTCGACGAGACCATGGTGGGCGCACTCAAGGTTTATGCCCGCCACAACCAGGCCTGTGTGCTTTCGCCGTTCATCCTGTCGGGCGCCATGAGCCCGGTCACTGTTGCCGGCACGCTGACGCAGATTCTCGCCGAAGTGCTGGCCGGTGCCTCGTTCACCCAGCTGATCCGCAAGGGCGCGCCGGTGCTGTTCGGCACCTTTGCCGCCTCGATCTCGATGCAGTCGGGCGCGCCGACCTTCGGCACGCCGGAGCCGTCGCTGGTTTCCTATGGCGCGGCACAGCTTGCCCGCCGCTTGAAGCTGCCGTTCCGCACCGGCGGTTCACTCTGCGGCTCGAAGGTTCCGGACGCTCAAGCCGCGCATGAATCGGCCAATACGCTGAACATGACGCTGCTTGCCGGCACCAACTTCGTGCTGCATGCGGCCGGCTGGCTCGAGGGGGGTCTCGTCTCGTCCTACGAGAAGTTCATGATCGACCAGGACCAGCTCGGCATGATGCAGAAGATGGCCGAAGGCATCGACCTCTCGGAAGACGCGCAGGCGCTCGACGCCATCCGCGAAGTCGGTCCGGGCAGTCACTACCTCGGCTGCGCCCACACCCAGGCCAATTTCCAGACCGCCTTCTACCGTTCGCCGCTCGCCGACAACAATTCCTACGAACAGTGGGAAGTGGAAGGCGAAAAGCGCATCGAGCAGCGCGCCAATGCGCTGGCCCGCAGCTGGCTGGAGCACTACGAGGCGCCTTACCTCGATCCTGATATTGACGAGGCGCTCAAGGCCTTTATCGCCGAGCGCAAGGACTCGATGCCCGACGCTTTCACCTGAAAGGGTCCCGAGCGAGCCAGGGAGCAAGGCGGCGCGGCGCAGGTGGCTGACATGATCCAGAAGGAAGTCTGGCGCCCGCATTACGATCTACAGGGGCCGAAACCGAAATGACGGCGCCTTCCGCATCTGCGGAAACTCGACTTGAAACCGTCCGTGCGGCTCTTGAGCCGCACGGACTTTTTTTGCGCGGCACGCTGAACTTTGCTTCCGGCGATGCCGCGCCGTTGCTTTCGGATGGTCGGCCGGCTGCAAGCGTCGCGCTGATCGGCAATGTCGGCGGCTCGCTGTGGCAGCCCTTCGTGCGCTGGCGCGAAAGTGCGCCGGACCATGGCGGCAACGATCCGCTCGATACGTGGTCGAAGTCGGTGATTGGGGAAATCGCTCGAGGCAGTGGGGCGACGGCCTACTTCCCGTCGGATCCACCCTGGCAGCCATTCCAGCAATGGGCGATGCGGGCGGAGGGGCTGAAGACTTCGCCGCTCGGCATTCTCATTCATCCGCGCTACGGGCTCTGGCACGGCTATCGTGGCGCGCTCGCCTTCGACGAACCCTTGGCTGCCGATAGCGAGCGGTTGGCCAGCCATCCCTGCGACACTTGCGTGGATAAACCATGCATTTCCGCCTGTCCGGCCGGCGCGCTCGAGCGCCTGCAATTCGATGTCGGCCGTTGTCGCAGCTATCTGAGGACGGAGGCGGGCAGGAGTGGCTGTCTCGAGCACGGATGCCTGGCCCGCGACGCCTGTCCCGTCGGGCAGGACTATCGCTATCCGCCGGCGCAGCTTCGCTTCCACATGTCCGCACTGGACCTTTGATCTGTCGCCGCTGCCGAAACTATGGCCTGATGGGCGGAGCCAGGGCTCAGCCTGGACCACGCGGTTCAAAGACTGGAAGAAGCGCAGATCGTAGGGAATGGTCGAATCGTAGACAACGTCGATGGCATCGACAAAAGTCGTCGGCGGATTTACGGCCTGCGACAATGGATAGAGCCTGATCCGTTTGGCGTAATCGACGCCTTGGCAACGTCGGCTTCGCTGCCGCTGTTCAGAATGGAGCGCAGCAGGGCGTAACCCTGATAGGTCGATGACGGCAGCACGATGTATCCGTCCGGGATCGCGCCGGAGTGGTCAGGTGGCAGGATGAGGTATTTTCCGCCCTTGCCCTTGTCGACCCCGGCCGGGCCGACATCCTCCAGGGGGAACTGCCATGCATGACGTCCGGATTGGGGGTGAGTGTCTGGTTCTTTCAGTCCGGCAGGCGAGACCAGTAGACGATCTGATTGGGCTTGCCTTTGGCGCCCGTGATCATCGCCTGCAGCATCAGGTCGAAGTTGACGACAGGCATGCCCCAGTTGACGGCCTCGATCGCTCGGCTCTCGATTGTCCTTGCGTCAAGGTCTTTGACCAGCTTGTCGTCGGCGCTGGCCGGGGCCGCCGCGATCAACAGGCTCAGAATCGCCATGGCGAACCTGCGCATTTGAAGCCTCCGTCACATGCCGCCGTTGCGGGAAACATGCGGTTGAATTGCCCCGATTGTAACCTAGTGTGTGTAGGCTAATGCAGGGGGTCGCATGATTCGAAAGATGTGCGCCGGTTCGCTGGTGTTCGTGGTTGCGTTTGCCGCGTCACAGGCCAGCGCGGATGAATTTGGCGTCAGTTTCTGGCTGCCTGGCCTATACGGCAGTTTTGCTGCGGTGCCGGGTAAACCCGGCTGGTCCTTCGCTTCGATCTACTACCACTCCTCCATCAGCGCGGGTGCGAGCGAGGCTTTTCCACGCGGCGGGGCCGGGCAAGTCGATGTCGGCATGAGCGGGCGCGGCGACCTGGTTGCCTTCGGACCGACCTACACCTTCGATCAGCCCGTATGGGGTGGGCAGCTCGCCCTCAGCCTGTTGGGCGTTGCGGGACGAAGCCACGCCTGCGTAGACGCCACCTTGACTGGGCCGCTCGGCGGTTCGGTCTCCGGCGAAAGATGCGATTCTCTAACCGCGTTTGGCGATGTCCTTCCCCAGGCGGCACTTAAATGGAACGACGACGTCGACAACTATCTCGTCTATATGACCGGCGGCATTCCCGTTGGTTCCTACGATCCTGATCGCCTGGCGAACCTGGGGCTCGGCCACGGTGCCATGGATGGCGGGGTCGGATACACCTATCTCAATCCGGACACGGGTCGCGAGTTTTCGATTGTCGGCGGCCTGACCTACAACTTCAAAAACCCCGATACGGACTATCGGAACGGCATTGATGGGCACGTCGACTGGGCCGCATCGCAATTCCTGAACGAGCATGTCCATGTCGGCGTCGTTGGATACGCCTATCAGAAGCTTACGGGGGACAGCGGCGAAGGCGCGACCCTTGGTGATTTCAAGTCCCGCGTGTTCGGGGTCGGTCCCCAGCTCGGTTGCAAGTTCGACGCCGGCGATGAAACGGCGGGCTATGTGAACCTCAAGGGATACTACGAGTTCGGGGCCAAAAACCGCCCGGAAGGCTGGAATGTGTGGCTGACGCTGGCGTTTTCACCTGCGCCGAAGCCTCCAATGAAATAGAGGACGGTAAAGCGTCGGCCGGGGCCGTGAATGACACGGCAAGGTCCAGCCTGCCCATCCACCGATGGCCGCTCGGGCATACTTTCCACAGCCGCATACACAGCAGGAAGTGACGTGCGTAACGCACAATCCCAAGGCACCGCCGGCACAGGCATCCACACGACCTGCGCCGTCACCTTCCGGCGCTGATTGACTGGTGCTGTCCCCGCAGCTGGGTGCGCATGGAAAACCGAGCGCCTGTTTCGCTGTTCCGCTCCGGCACGCAAAGATGGTGTAAATCTCCAAAATGACTAAAATTGCAGGTGTTCTGGAAACGTAAAATTTCCGAATTTATACCGATTTGGACGGTGTGGCATTGGAGACCATCTCATGACGCGCAGCCCAGTGGTATCCGTGAGCAACTTTCCCCCGCGCTTGTCGCGGGAGGAAGTCGACGCGCAGGTATCGCGTCTGGACAGTATTCATGCCGCCAATTCGCAGCTTCTCGACGAGGCGTACAAGCGCCTGCTGGCGATTGCCGCCGCCCATGCCGCGGTGGTTGCGGCCTGCATCGCCGGCTTCGACGGTCTGTTCGACAGCTCCATATTGGGCGCGAGCTTGCTGCCGGAGGCGATCGATTTTCTACGCAAGGCCGCCCTGGTCGTCGGCTGCATTGGCCTGCTGCTCACTTTCTTTGCCATCGCCAACAATTACGGCGAGGTGCAGCGGGTGGCGCGCCAGCACGCCAGCAACCTGCGCTTCACGCTGCAGGAAAAGCGATTGCTGACCAGGCTGTCGAGCGAGATCCTCACCGGTAATCCCAACTCTTACCTGCGCAGCGGCGTTGCCGGCCTTGCCTGTCTGGCGGCGATCTTCGGCCTTGCGGCGGCGGCCGGCTGTTTTGTGCTGGCCGGCATTGCCGGGATTATGGCTGGCGGCTGAGCGGAACTGTCGCGGCCGTAAGGCCCTGTACTTTCCTTACCTCATCCCTGTGCGCACAGAATTGCGACGGCGACCTACCTACACCGCGACGATGCCATGTTTGGCTGCGGCTACGGATGCCGATTTCTCCTCTCCCTCATCTCTGTGCTTGTCACAGAGATCCAGCCGCCCGCGTCGGCGGCGCGCAAAGACCGCGTCATGCAGCAGACAGCGAGGTTTTGGTTCCTTCACGGCGCAGACGCGCTGTGGCTGGACCCCTGTGACGAGCACAGGGGTGAGGGGGAGAGCACGGTTGGCCTGTCCGTCTACGGCGAGGCCGGGCCTGCCATCAGCATTTTCCTCGCTCCTGCGCCAGAACCGCCGCAATCTCGATGATGCTGGGCGACTGATTCCATTGGATGTTTTTCATGCCGCTTTTTCCAAAACCATTTCTCGTCGGTGCCGTTCTCTCGGCCGGCCTTGCCGGCCCGGCGCTCGGCGCCTGCCGTGACGTCAGCCATCTCGGGCAGGACTATATCGCCTGCACCGTCGACCCCGCCGATAACGACATCCGTCTTTACAACAAAGATCAGGCCGGCGTTCCCTTCCGCTCGTTCCGGGCGCTGTCGCTGGAACTGCGCCATCGCGACGAATACATGCTCTTTGCCATGAACGGCGGCATGTATCACGACGACCTGTCGCCGGTCGGCCTGCATATCGAGGAGGGGCGCGAGCAGGCGCCGCTCAACACCAATACCGGCTGGGGCAATTTCCACCTTCTTCCTAACGGCGTCTTCTATGTCGATGGCGGCAAGGCGGGGGTGATGTCGGCGGACGCCTATCGCGCCGCCAATATCCGGCCCCGGTTTGCCACGCAGTCCGGCCCGATGCTGGTGATCGATGGCGAGCTGCATCCGCGCTTCCTGCCCGACAGCACCAGCCTCAAGACCCGCAACGGCGTCGGCGTGACGGCTGCGGGCGAGGTGGTGTTCGTCGTCTCGAAAAGGCCGGTGCGGTTTCACGACTTCGCGACGCTTTTCCGCGACGAGCTCGATTGCCCCAACGCGCTTTTCCTCGACGGCACGATCTCCAGCCTCTATGCGCCTGATATCAACCGGCACGACCGGCTGTTCCCGATGGGGCCGATGATCGCCGTCGTCGGAAAATTCCCGCGCTAGTTTTTTCTTTGGGGCCGATGCGATTTTTTTCGTCGCGGCCCCAAGGAATTGTCGTCGTGCAACGTCTAAGGTTCAAAACAGCTAGGAGCGGGCACGCCATTGGACGCTGAACTCGTCGAGAAAGCGGTGTCTGGAGACAGACGGGCGTTCGGCCAATTGGTCGAGCGGCACTATGATTTTGTCCATGCCGTCGCCTGGCGCTGGTCGGGCAATGCCGCGGATGCGGAAGACATCGCCCAGGACGTCTGCGTACGGCTGGGTACCGCCGTTCGCGGCTTTCGCGGCACCAGCCGGTTTCGCACCTGGCTCTACACCCTAACGCTCAACGCGGCGCGCGACCACAAGCGCCGACAGATGCGCGACACCAGCAGGATACAGGCCTATGCCAACGAGCAGGCCGTTCTTGGCGGCGGCGAGACGGCCGAAGACGATCGCCAGGAGGCGCTCTGGACGGCCGTCAGGGCGCTGCCGGAAAAACAATGCGACGCAGTGCTGCTCGTCTATGCCGAGGGGATGAGCCATGCCGCGGCCGCCGATGTGCTTGGATGTTCCGAGGCGACCGTGTCCTGGCACGTGCACGAGGCGCGCAAGCGGCTGAAGACATTGCTTGGCAAGGAGGCCGTGTGATCATGACCGACGATTTCGACAAGCTCTCCGGGCTGACCCCGCCAAAGGCTTCGAACGAGGCACGCGCGCGTGCGCTCGCGGCCGCCATGCAGGCTTTCGACATGGCAGAAGAAAATTCGACCATCACCCAAGGATCAATGCTGCCGGTTCGTCAAAGCTCCATCTTCAACCGGATATGGAGCCCCATCATGAACAGGAAACTGCTTGCCGGATCGGCACTCGCCACGCTGCTGGTCATCCCCGCCGCCACGTTCCTGACGCTGGAACTGACGCGCAACTCCGTGCTGCCCGGCGACACCGGGGCAGAGATCGCGGTGAAGGGAGAGCCGAAACAGAAGGCAGCGCCACGGCCGAAGTCAGCTCCGACTGCGTCGGCGGTGGACGAAAACCTAGCTGCTGCGAAGAGGCAGGAGACCTCCGGCTTTGCAGTCGGCGGGTCGGTTGCCGTTGATGCTGAGGGTCGGCCACCGGCCGATAAGCCAGCCGCCGAGGCGCTTGCCCGCGCCCGCGAACAGAAGACCGTCGAGGTTCAATCTGCGGCGCGAGCCGAGAACCCGGCGCCCACTGCCGAGGCCGAGGCGGATGCTTTGGGCAACCAGATGATGAGCGATAGCGCAGCACCGCTTTCTGCAGCTCCGGGCGCTGAGACACGGATGACCTTTATGCCGGCGCCCGTTGTTGCCGAGGAGATGGCTCCGGCTCCTCAGGAAAACCGCGAGCGCTTCAACAAGGCCGACAGCAATCCGGTCAAGAGCGTCGCCACCGACCCGGTCTCCACCTTCTCGGTCGATGTCGATACGGCTTCCTACGCCTTCGTGCGCCGCTCGCTAATGGAGGGTCAGATGCCGGAGCGCGATGCGGTGCGGGTCGAGGAGATGGTCAACTATTTTCCTTATGATTGGCCGCGCCCGGCGAGCGCCACTGAGCCGTTCAAGGCGACGGTGACGGTGACGCCGACGCCGTGGAATGGCGGCACACGGCTGATGCACGTGGCGATCAAGGGCTATGACGTCGTGCCGGCGCAGGCACCGAAGGCGAACCTGGTGTTCCTGATCGACGTTTCCGGCTCCATGGACGAGCCGGACAAGCTGCCGCTCTTGAAAGGCGCCTTCCGGCTGCTGGTCGAGAAACTGAAGCCCGAGGATACGGTTTCGATCGTCACCTATGCCGGCAATGCCGGCACGGTGCTGGAACCGACCGCGGTCAAGGACAAGGCGAAGATCCTGTCGGCGATCGACACGTTGCAGCCCGGCGGCTCGACCGCCGGTGCCGAGGGCATCGACGCTGCCTACCGGCTGGCGGAGAAGGCCTTCGTCAAGGGTGGCGTCAACCGCATCATGCTGGCGACCGACGGTGACTTCAATGTCGGTCCCGCCAGCGACGACGAGCTCAAGCAGATGATCGAGGCCAAGCGCAGGAGCGGCATCTTCCTGTCGGTGCTCGGCTTCGGCCGCGGCAACTACAACGATGCGCTGATGCAGACGATTGCCCAGAACGGCAACGGTACGGCCGCCTATATCGATACGCTGGCCGAGGCGCAGAAGACGCTGGTGGAAGAGGCGGGCTCATCGCTGTTCCCGATCGCCAAGGACGTCAAGCTGCAGGTGGAATTCAACCCGGATGCAATCGCCGAATACCGCCTGATCGGCTACGAGACCCGGGCCCTGAAGCGCGAGGACTTCAACAACGACAAGGTCGATGCCGGCGACATCGGCTCCGGCCACAGCGTCACGGCGATCTACGAGGTGACGCCGAAGGGCAGTCCGGCGGTGCTGAACGACGACCTGCGCTACGCGGCGGCGGAGAAGCCGGCAGCCGATGCGACGACGAAAACCGGCGAACTCGCTTTCCTCAAAATCCGCTACAAGAAACCGGATGGCGACCAAAGCGAACTGATCACAACGCCGGTTACCGAGGCGAACGCCGTGCCATCGCTCGCAGAGGCGCCCAATGACGTGCGCTTCTCGGTCGCCGTGGCCGCCTTCGGGCAGAAGCTTTCGGGTGTGACGGCGCTGTCGGACTATTCCTATGATGCCGTCGTCGATCTGGCGGCAGCGGCCAAGGGGGCGGACCCGTTCGGTTATCGCGGCGAATTCGTCAATCTGGTGCGGCTCGCCAAGGGGCTTTCGGGCGGCGGCTCGGCCAATTGAGGGTCGGGCGGGAGGATGAGGCTGCGCCGTTACCGCGGCGTGGCCCATCATCCGGCTGCCGCCACCTTCTCCCCGCTTGCGGGGAGAAGGGATATACGGCGCTGCCTTCGTCTGACGTAACCTGTTCTGCGCGTGGTCCGTTTGGTAGGCGTCGGGGAGTTCAAGGACCCCGTTGCCGAAAGGGATAGTCCGATGCCCGGCAACCATCGTCCTGACTAAAGGTGCCGTCTCCTTGTCCTCGGACGGTACCACTTCCCTCATTCCTGTGCTTGTCACAGGAATCCAGTAACGGCGCGTCTGCGCAGTTAAGGATCCTTCCAGTGGCCCTTCTTCCTCAAGCTCTTCCGCGCCGTAGACACGGCGCTGCTGGATTCCTGTGACAAGCACAGGAATGAGGGCGAGAAATCCCACTCGGGCAGCAAGGTGCAGCGGACCAACCAGCTAGGTCAAAGATTCATTGTGATCGCGCCGAGCCCCATGGCGCTCTTTAAACGCCTAACCTCAACCCTTCGGAAACGCGCGCTCCAGGCCGCCTGATTTCGTCAAACCCGTTCTGAACGCCTGGTAGGCCGGGTGCTGGCTGGAGCGGGCGGCTTCCATCAGGCGCATCTGCAGCCGCGCCGGGGCCTCGCTGCCGAGCCAATGGCCAAGCTTTTCGAGCTTCAACGTGTTGAGGAAGCGGGCTTCGGAGGCGATGTCGAGGCAGCGATGGAGGCCTTCCATCAGTTGCTCGTCCTGCTCGGGGTTTTCCGCCAGCAGGCGGATAAAGGCCTGATCCGCTTCGCCAAAAGCCGAAAGCTTGTCGGCAACGGTGTCCCTGTCGGGGAAGGAAGCGGGTCCGGCATTCATGTCAGTGTCTCCAGGCGAATCTCGTTTTCTTCGGGATAGGACAGGCCGGCAGGGCGCGCAAGCATCGGTGAATGATGCACTTAAACGAAACGTCTAGAATTGACAAAAAGTCCAGAATCGGTCATTCCAGTGACATGAACATAAAGCCCGCCATTGCCTTCGACATTGCCATGCACGCGCCAACGGCTGCGACCATCAGCGCCTTGCTCTATCCGCATGCGGAGGTGGTGCTGCATGACCTTAAGCGCGGCACCGTCGTTGCCATCTGGAATGCCTCCTCCGGCCGGGCGGTCGGCGAGGATTCGCTGATCGAGGAAGAGTTCGGCGTGGTTTCGGGCGCGGAAAACGTGCTCGGGCCATACGAGAAGACTGGAGTCGACGGTCGGCGCATCAAGTCCATCTCGGCGGTGTTGCGCGACGCCAAGGGCGACGCGGCAGGCCTGCTCTGCATCAATCTCGATGTCTCGATGATCGACAATGCCGTGAAGCTGCTTTCCGCCTTTGCCGGTGCTGCGCAGCCGCGGCCGCAGGTGCTGTTTTCGCGTGACTGGCGCGAAGAGATCAACGCGTCGCTGCATGACTGGCTGAAGGAGCGGGGGCTCGCGCTTTCAGCGCTGAAACGGGCGGACCGGGTGGCGCTGGTGGCGGCGCTGGAGGAGCGCGGCCTGTTCAAGACCCGCAACGCCGTCGACCATCTTGCCAGCCTGATCGGCACCTCGCGCGCCTCGATCTACAACTATCTCACTGCCGCCCGCGGCGACGCTTCCTGATCACGACGAAGACAATGGTTTCGCCCGTCCGCCGGACGCAGCGATTGGAGGACCCGATATGACCACCTTGCCAGACTTCCGCCTCGAAACGCATTTCTCCCGCTGGGAGTTCAAGGCGCGCCACCACATGACCGCCAGCGACAGCGAAACCATCGGCATGGGCGAACTGCTGGCGCTGGCCGACGACGCGGACCGGGAAGCCTGGGACAAGCTGACGCTCGGCTACACCGAAACCTATGGCGCACCGGCCTTGCGCGCGGCCATTGCGTCGACCTATCAGGGGCTCTCGGCTGAAGACATTCTCTGCTTTGCCGGGGCGGAGGAGGGGCTTTACTGCGCCATGCTGGCGCTGCTCGGCCCTCAGGACCACGCCATCGTCACCGTGCCAAACTATCAGTCGATGGAAACGCTGCCGGTCACGATCGCCGCTTCGGTCACCGGCGTGCCGCTGCGCCCGGAAAACAACTGGCGCCTCGATATTGCCGACGTGCGTGCGGCGCTGAAGCCGAACACCAGGCTGATTGCAGTCAACTTCCCCAACAACCCTACCGGCTCGATCGCCGATCAGCAGACCTTCAAGGCGCTGGCCGAGCTCTGCGCCGAACGCGGCATCCATCTCTTCAGCGACGAGGTCTATCGTGGGCTCGAGCGCGACCCGGCGCTGAGGCTGTCGCAGGCGGCCGAGTTGTTCGAGCGCGGCATCTCGCTCAACGTCATGTCCAAGGCCTATGGCCTGCCGGGCTTGCGCATCGGCTGGATCGCCTGCCGCGATCATGCGCTGATCGAGCGCATGGAGAAGATGAAGCACTATCTGTCGATCTGCAATTCGCGTCCGTCCGAGGTTCTGGCAACGATCGCACTCAAGGCGCGCGAGCAACTGCTGACACGCAATCGGGCGCTTTGCGCCTCGAACCTCGAAAAGCTCGGAGCCTTCTTTGCCGAATTCCCCGCCCTCTATGAATGGCGGGAGCCGGATGGCGGCTGCGTCGGTTTTGCCCGCTATCTCGGAGCCGATGGGGTCGAGACCCATTGCCGCCGCCTGGTGGAAGAGGCGGGCGTGCTGCTGCTGCCATCCAGCCTGTTCGTGTCCGACCTGCTGCCGGTCGCTGAGGATCGCTTCCGTGTCGGCTTCGGTCGCAAGAACATCGAGATCGGGCTTGAGGCCTGGCGGCAGCATCTTCGGGCGGACAGTGCGATCAAGCGCAGCGCCTGATTTTCGGGGGCATTCCCGCTCGTTGCGAGAGCCATAGCGAACGCTACAAATGAAAACGCTCCGGGATCAGATGATGCCGGAGCGTTTCGTTATTTTGTCGATCTTGCGTGCTTTTCGCACTTCCCCTGGAAGTGCTTTTAGCCGCGGCGGCTGCGCCGTTCCCGGGCCGGGGCCGATGGAGCTTCATTGGCCGACTTGTTGCGCAGCGGGCCGATCCTTTCGATGATCACATCGAGCGTCGGGCGTTCGCGCGGCGAATGCTCGTCGAGGGCCACGCGCATGGCGGCGAGGTGCCCGCAGGTGGTGCCGCAGCAGCCGCCGATGATCTTGGCGCCGGCGTCGGCCGCGAGCCGAGCATATTCCGCCATCAGCGGCGGCGTGCCGGAGTAATGGATTTCCGAGCCGCGGAATTCCGGAATGCCGCAATTGCCCTTGACGATCACGGTCGCCTCGGGCTTTGCCGCGGTCATGTCGAGCAGCGAGGACAGGATGTCGGACGCGCCGACGCCGCAATTGGCCCCGACGGCGACCGGGCCATTGCCCAGATCCTTGGCGACATCGTGAATATCCTTGGGGTGCAGGCCCATCATGGTCTTGCCGGCGGTGTCGAAGGAGCCGGTATAGACATAGGGCATGCCGACCTTGGCGGCGGCCTCGGCGGCCGCGCGGATCTCGTCCGGCGACGACATGGTCTCGATCCAGGCGACTTCGGCGCCGCCGGCCTTCAGGCCTTCGATCTGTTCGACGAAGGCCGAGACCGCGTCCTCATAGGACAGCGCGCCAAGCGGGATCAGCAGTTCGCCGGTCGGGCCGACAGAACCGGCGGTGATGACCTTGCGCGGTGCCTGGTCGGCGACGGCGCGGGCGATTTCGGCCGCGCGCCTGTTGAGTTCGTGCACGCGATCCTGGGCGTGGTGCAGCTTCAGGCGGTGGCGGCTGCCGCCGAAGGAGTTGGTCAGGATGATGTCGGCGCCGGCGTCGACGAAGTCCTGGTGCAGCTTGGCGATGTTCTCGGGCCTGGTCTCGTTCCAGATTTCCGGCGCTTCGCCGGCTTCGAGGCCCATCGCGAACAGCGAGGTTCCGGTGGCGCCATCGGCAAGAAGAACGCCTTTTTCGGCGATAAGGTCGGAGAGAACGTTGGCTGCAGCGGTCATCGGCTTTTCCCGGCTAGAATGAATGCAATAAGATATAAAGATATCTTTATGTCTTTGCAAGCGTCGGCGTGGGTGGCCGGGACTATTGTTGGTGGCGCAGGCCCAAGCGCCCGGCAAGGCCGAGCCCGAAGATGGCCAGCGCCGTCAGCAGCCACATCGGGTCGGCGCGGTTGAGGAAGAAGCTTTCGAGCATGGCGTTGTAAGTCATGAAAATGACGACCATGACGCAGAAGTCGGCAAAGGCCCGACCCTCCGGCCGGCGCGAGGCGCGGATGTAGTCGAGGAGCGGTTTGACGAAGAGCAGCAGGCTTATGAGGATACCGCCGGGCAGGCCAAATGTCAGCGCCGCGTCGAGATAGCTGTTGTGGCCGGCAACGATGCCACGCACGTCCCAGTTCGCCTCGAAGTTGGCCTCAAGGCCCATGATGACGGGCGAGAGCCAGAAGCTGGAGTAACCCTGACCTAGCCATGGGTGCTCGGCGATGCTGGCGCTGGCGAACTTCCAGATGTCGTCGCGTCCGGTGAAGGTGGCATCGTCGATGATCGCCCTGGTGAACGAAAGCAGGGTGTCTGAATAGATCGTGCCGAGCGTCAGGCCGAAGACGACGACCGACATGACCAGATGCGCGACGATCATCAGGCCGGGGCTGCGAACGGCGCGACCGGCAAGCACCAGCGTTATGGCGATTGGCAGGAAGCCGATGGTGGTCTTCGAGCCGGTGTGCAGCACGAAGTTGACCGAGAGCAGGGTGATGGCCCAGCCGCGAAGCGTGGCGCCGGAGCGCAGGCAATAGATCCCGAACATGCACAGGATCGAAAACACCGGCGCCGAGACGTTCTTGTGTAGGAGATGGCCGCGCCAGAAGCCGGCATGCCAGGGCTCGCCGCCGGCGGCCGAGTGAATGGCCAGGTCCGGCGCCACGATGAGCGCGGCATAGTCGATCAGGATGAGGAGCAGTATGGCATTTGCCCCGGCATGAACGAAATCCTCCTCGCTGCGCGGCAGCACCAGCACGCCGGCCACCATGATCATCGCCACAAGGCTGAGCGTCAGACCACGGGCGGAGGCGGCCGGATCGTAGGACTGCAGGCAGGAGAAGTAGGCGATGGCGAAGATCGCCACCCAGGCCGGCGAGGCCAGCCGCGCCAGCACCCGCTTGTCGACCACGAGCAGCATCGCAAACAGATAGACCGCACCAAGCACGATGTAGCCGACCTGGTTGATGATGTTGCCATCGTTGGCGGCATTCGGGTCCGTCTCCATGGCGCCCTGAAAGGGCATCAGCGTGAAGACCATGAGGAAGAGCCCGAGGCCGGATAGCAGCGAAGCCAAATGGCGCGTCAGCTGTGCGAGCCCAACGTCGTAGCCTACCCGCGCCGGCACTGGATGCCGACGTGTGGGTAAGTCTGCCGTGGCGGGGGGTACTTGCATCAGGGCGCCGAGATTGCTGGGGCGTCGCCGACACGGCGCCACCTCCGGGTTTGCGGTTCCCGTCTGCAGTTGCCCCCAGAGGGCCGGGACCTGCCATCAAGCATGGCGCAATCGGGTTAAGGTCGAATGAAACGGCGGCTCGGTTCAATCGGGCATCTTTTGCCAAAGCGGGCAGTTTTGCCTTGCCCCGACAACAGAAGCCAAATGTCTTTGGCTCAACGCAGAATGCCCATTACCGGATTTTAAGGCTTCCCGGGCGAAGGTAGCTTCCAATCGTCCTTGCGGGACCTGTCTTCTCGAAGCAGACCGTCTAAACGACGGGCGCAACGTGACGAAATGGCGGCGCTTGCCGCCAGCGATGGAGCATTCTCCGCAATGGTGAAGAAACCCAAACTCCTGGCGCTCGAATCCTTGCGGGGTTTCGCGGCCCTTGCGGTTGTCCTGCACCATTTCCGTTACGGCAGCCTGCTGAGTGAGAATGCCTTCATCCGGCACGGCTACCTCATGGTCGACTTCTTCTTCGTGCTCAGCGGCTTCGTGATTGCTCTCAACTATGCCAACAGATTGTCGAGCCCCGCAGAGCTCGCAAGCTTCCAGCGCCGGCGGTTCTGGCGCCTCTATCCGCTTCATCTGTTCACGCTGCTGATCTTCCTCGGCATAGAGTGTCTCAAATACATCTTTGAACAGAAGACCGGCATCATCTCCAATAACCCCGCCTTTGTGGTGTCCGACGCAAAGGCGTTCCTTGCCAATCTTTTTCTGCTGCAGGGCGTGGTTCTGAGCGAACTCGGGTTCAATATTCCGAGCTGGTCCATTTCGGTCGAGTTCTGGACCTATCTGATCTTCGCTTTGACGGTGGGTCTCCTGCGGTTACCGGTGCGCTGGTGCCTTGTTCTGGCGGGTGGAGCGGCCATCATCCTGCTCGCTCTGGAGGGCGGACGGCTCGAAACCGATCCGATCTTTGCGATCATCCGCTGCGTATTCTCTTTTTTCCTGGGGGCGTGGGCCGCTTCGCTCCACGTCCGATTGCCCCGAAAGGCGGCGGCGCCGATGGCTGCAGCGGCGCTGACGCTCGTCGTTTTGGCAATCTGGGGCCTCGGCGGCGGCCGCGCGGAAATCCTTCTGCCGCCTCTTTTTGCGGTCACGGTTGTGGCCGTGGCGAACCTGCAGGAGGACACGAGTCTTCGCCGCTTTCTCGAGTGGCCGTCCTTCGTCTGGTTGGGCACCGTCAGCTACAGCGTCTACCTGACCCATTCCATTGTCGGCTGGGCGGTCACCCAGATTCTGCGCTTCGGCCTGAAGGTTCCGACCCACGTCGCTCCCGATGGGGACACGGTTCTGACGCTCGACCAGGGCTTCGCGACGCTGGTGACGCTCGCTGCGATAGGTGGGGTGCTGGTTGTCTCTACTCTGACCTTCCGTTTCATCGAAAAACCCTTTCTGTCAGGCTGGCCTTTTGGGGCGAGGGCTGTCGCGGCGCGTGAGGGTTAGGCAGGTTCGATCTGGCGCCGAAGCCAGGTTGTCCGTTGACGCCATTGTGGCGGAAGCGGGGCGATTGCTCACGACGAAAAGCCGCAGCCGATAGGCGATTGCGGCTCGCTTGTGATCGCTGTAAAAGGCGGCACTTATGTAGTCGCTAGCTTGCCCGCGGGTATCGCGCGCTGATCGATAGCCTCAAACGAGAAGAACATCATGCATTTCACTATCCGGACACTCGCGTCGGCGGCGGTTTCACTCGGTCTGTTGCTCGGCGGTGCGTCCTACGCGTTCGCCGGAAAAGCCCATCTGGTTCTGGACGCGCAGACCGGCACCGTTCTCGAAGCCGAGAATGCCGACGAGCTGAACTATCCCGCGTCCTTGACCAAGATGATGACGATCTATCTTGCGTTCGAAGCGCTTCGCGACGGCAAGCTGACGTGGGACCAGCGACTGACGATGTCGGAAAATGCCAATGGCAAGGAGCCCTTCAAGCTGGCCGTCGGCGTCGGGCGCACCGTCTCCGTCCGCGAAGCCGTGATGGGCATGATCGTGCTGTCGGCCAATGATGCTTCCGTTGCCATCGGCGAACAGCTGGCCGGCACTGAAACCGGGTTTGCCAAGGTGATGACCGAGAAGGCGCACCAGCTCGGCATGGCCAGCACCGTGTTCAAGAACGCCAACGGCCTGCCGGATCCGGAGCAGGTGACGACGGCGCGTGACATGGCGACGCTCGGCATTGCGCTGATGCGCGATTTCCCGGAAGAGTTTGCGCTGTTTTCGAACCGCAAGATCGAATTCAGGGGCATGAAGCTTCGCGGCCACAACGGCGTGATGAACCGCTATGCAGGCGCTGACGGCATCAAGACCGGCTACACCACGGCGTCTGGCTATAACGTGGTGACGTCGGCGACGCGCGACGGCAAGCGCCTCGTCGGCGTCGTCATGGGCGGCGAGACCGCCGAAAAGCGCGACACCCAGATGATGGGCCTGCTCGACAAGTATTTCCCGGCGACCAGCGATACGCTTTCGTCCGCAAGCACCGTCGAGCCGGCTGCAGCCGAAACGACGAAGACCAACTGAACAGCGCCGTAGAGCACTTGGTGCGAATGCGAGGCTGACATCGGCCTACAGCGCCGCGCGTCTTATTAGACGCGCAAAGGTCGCTGTAGCACTTTGAATTGCTGCATGAGCGCCGACAGCGTGCGTCTTCCGAGTTGCACCCCGCAGACGATACGACCCGCCTGACATGCGAAGGGCGCTGCGGCCTGTTCCCGCGATGGGAGGTGCCGAGCGCCCTTGCTGCCGATTGGCCTGTCTATGCGGCTCTCTTGTCCTCGTGACTGGTGGGCGTCACCATGGCCGAGATGATCGTCGGCAGATCGAGCGCGCCGATCGGGCGGCCGTTTTCGTCGACGACATGGGCCACGTTGAGATGAGCGCCGGTCATGGCGCGGGCCGCCGATTCCAGCACCGTGCCCATCGTCAGCGGCATGCCTTCCGGGTTGCCGGAAAGCGGCCGCATGATCGTCTCGACATTGATGACGCGTCCGCGGTTCACTTCCTTGACGAAGGCGCTGATGTAGTCGTCGGCGGGCGACAGCACGATTTCCTGGCCCGTTCCCTGCTGCACCACGCGGCCATCCCGCAGGATGGCGATCTTGTCGCCGAGCCTGAGCGCCTCGTCGAGATCGTGGGTGATGAAGACGACGGTCTTCTTCAGCTCTTTCTGTAGGTCGAGAAGCACGCTCTGCATATCGACGCGGATCAGCGGATCGAGTGCCGAATAGGCTTCGTCCATCAGCAGGATGTCGGCATCGTTGGTGAGCGCCCGGGCGAGGCCGACGCGTTGCTGCATGCCGCCGGAAAGCTGGTTGGGGTAGTGGTTCTCAAAGCCCTGGAGACCGACCCGGTCGATCCAGCCGCGCGCGCGCTTTTCGCTCTCGGCCTTGCCGACGCCCTGGATCTCCAGGCCGTAAACGGTGTTGTCGAGCACGGTCCGGTGCGGCAGCAGCGCGAATTTCTGGAACACCATCGCCGTCTTGTGGCGACGGAATTCGCGCAGGTCGTTGTCGTTCATCTTGCAGACGTCGACGCCGTCATAGAGCACTTCGCCTGCGGTCGGGTCGATCAGCCGGTTGATGTGGCGGATCAGCGTCGACTTGCCCGAGCCCGAAAGCCCCATGACCACCATGACGCCACCGGCCGGCATCGAGATGTTGATGTCCTGCAGACCGAGCACGTGGCCGTGCTTTTCGTTGAGTTCCGCCTTGCCCAGGCCCCGCTTGACGGCATCGACATAGTTGCCGCCATTGGGGCCGAAGATCTTGTAGAGGTTCTTCACCTCGATCGCGTGACTAGCCATGGATAACCTCCGAATGCTTCTGTAGCCGCCTGCCGAAGGCCTGGCTGGTACGGTCGAAAATGATGGCGATACCGACAAGGGCGAAGCCGTTGAGGAAACCGACGGTGAAGAACTGGTTGGCGATCGCCTGCAGCACGTTCTTGCCGAGGCCGCCCACGCCGATCATCGATGCGACGACGACCATCGCCAGCGACATCATGATGGTCTGGTTGATGCCGGCCATGATGGTGGGCAGCGCCAGCGGCATCTGCACGTTCTTGAGCTTCTGCCAGGCCGACGACCCGAAGGCGTCGGCGGCTTCGAGCACTTCCTTGTCGACGAGGCGGATGCCGAGATTGGTGAGCCGGATCATCGGCGGCACGGCATAGATGACGACGGCGATGAGGCCCGGAACCTTGCCGATGCCGAAGATCATCACGACCGGAATAAGATAGACGAAGCTCGGCATCGTCTGCATCACGTCGAGCGCCGGATTGACGACCGACTGCACCCGCTCGGAGCGCGCCATCAGAATGCCGATCGGAATGCCGATCAGGATCGAGATCAGCGTGCAGACGGTGACCATTGCGAGCGTGACCATCGTGTCGTTCCACAGGCCGACGAGGCCGATGGCGATCATCGACAGCGCCGTGCCGATGGTGATGTTGATGTTGCGGCTGCCGAAATAGACGATCGCCACCATGAGCGCGAGGATGACGATCCACGGCGAGCTGACGAACAGGCTTTCGAGATAGTTCAGAAACCATTGAAGCGGCTGGACGACCGTGTCGATGGCGTCGCCATAGGTGCGGACGAAACCCTTGAAACCATCGTCGATGGTCTTGCGAGCCAGGCGGATCGTTCCGTCGTCAATGGCAGGGAACTTGCAGAGCAACTCTGGCAAGACACTGCAGATGGATGCCATATTTTTCCCCTTCTTGGCCTGAAGTCTTATGACGCCGACTGCGTCTTCAGACCGGTCGTTGCCGATCCCTGCGCAGACTTTGCGGTGACCTCTTCGGGTCCCGGCGTGAGGAATGTGACAGCGGAACGTGACGCCCGCTTTACTGAATGCGACATGCGAAGCGAACTGAACCTGTTCGTCGTCGCCGGTATTGCTTGCCATGTCCGACAATTTTTTCCGGCTGGCGAAGACGCCGATGCAGGCGACCGCTTTTCACGCGGGCCGCCTGCATCGTCAGCGAAAATCAGAGTGCCGCCTTGACCTTCTCGGCCACATCAGGGCTTACCCATGTGGTCCACATGTCCGGGAACTCTTCGAGGAAGTGCTTTGCTGCATCCTCGTTGGTGCCCTGGTTCTCATCCATCCAGGCAAGGACCTTGTTGACGGTGCCATTGTCCCACTTGCGCGCCTTGACATAGTCCATGGCAACGCCGGCCTTGTCGGCAAACGACTTGGTCACGACAGTGAAGACGTCGGAGACCGGGTAGGAGTTGACCTTCGGGCTCGGGCAATCCGGAACGGCCGAGCAGGCGTCCCATTCCTTCTTGTCGTGATCAACGCCGAAGGAGAGGCGGGTCATTTCGTACTTGCCGAGGATGGCAGTCGGTGCCCAGTAGTAGCCGAGCCAGCCGGTCTTCTTGGCAAAGGCGTTGGCGATCGAGCCGTCGAGGCCGGCCGCAGAGCCGGTGTCGATCAGCTGGAAGCCGGCCTTCTCGGCATCGATCGCCTTGTAGAGATTGGCGGTCGAAACCTGGCAGTTCCAGCCAGACGGGCAATTGTGAATGGCGGCTTTGGACGGGTCTTCCGGTGCCGGGAAGAGATCGGGGTGTTTCAGCGCATCCTGCACCGTCTTGATATCGGGGTTGGCATCGGCGACGAATTTCGGGATCCACCAGCCTTCGACGCCGCCTTCGCTCAGGATCTTGGCGGCTTCGATCAGCCGGCCTTCCTTGATGGCCGCGTCGAGCGGCGTGCGAACGGCGTTGACCCAGAGTTCCGGCGCCATATCCGGCTGGGCCTTTTCGTTCATGGAGGCAAAGGTCGGCATGGTGTCGCCGGTGACCAGCGTCACGGTGCAACCGTAACCGTTTTCCAGAATGAACTTGTCCACGTGAGCGGCAACGCCCGCCGACGCCCAGTTCATCTCGGCAATGCTGACTTCACCGCATTCCGCGGCCTGCGCGGAACCCGCCAGCGCGTACAGACCCGCGGCGAGAATGGTGGAAGCGAGGAGTTTCTTCATGTTGCAAGACCTCCCAGTCTTTAACTGCAGCCTACGATCAAACGGGCGTCGTGGGGACGCCGTGCATCCCGGTCACCCGAGCCAAATGAGCAGCCTGGGGTTCGGCAAAAGACAAGCCAAGGGTAGCCCCTGCTGCGGCGGTGTGGGAGTTCGATCTGGTCCTGGCCGCGGAACCCTGTCGCCGGCCGGATCTCCTCTATACCGCTCCGCAAGCCTAAGTATTCTCGTTGGGAAATCAACCTCTTGAATCGGAAAACGGCCGCGCCGGGCTGCGGGCAGCGTCTGTCTGCGACATGATGGAAGGGGATTTTTTTGGCTTCCATCGGGCCAAATTTAAGCATTCGCGACAATTAGTGCCGTAAAATATAGCGGTCGCCGCAATGCTTGTTTTCGATCTGTTGCAATCAGGACCTTTCCTGTCGTGAATGCGCCACGCGCACATTTTGTAAATGTCGCGAAAAAAATTCAAAAAATGCCGCGATTCATCTTTCGTTAAATCCTCGATAACCATCCGGTAACGATGTCCGGCTAATTGTTGTTGCGCGGCGGGAAACGGCCGTCGACCCGGATCAAGGTATAGCGTCCCGGGTTTGAGCGAACCTCCGGTGTGTTTTTCCGGAGTGACCAGCGTTTTTTGGAAGCCGCATCCCTCGATAAGAGGTCGATGCGGTTTTCGCGTTTAAGGGCGTGTCGCACAAAAGTGCGTGGCGGTTCTGCGGCGACGACATGCGCAAACCCAGCGCCTCACATGCGCCGTATGGCCAAAAAAAACCGCCTCCACGAAGGGAGACGGCTGGAGGAGAAGGCGTCAGCTGCCGGAATGCGAAGCCGTGGCCGATAGGGGCCCGATCCTATGGGCCTGATGGGTCAGCCGACGTTGGACGTGCGGATGAAGCCGAGCGGGCCGAAGGGAGCGTCGAGAACGACGTTGCGAACGCGCGACTGGCTGACCGGTGCCTTGGAATTCCAGGCGATCTGAACGAAATTTGGTTTGCTGAATATGTACAGCATGGGCATGGACCTTGAGAGGCCGGACGTTTGTCGTCCGGTGTGTGTTTCGATGGCGCTGATATAGGCTCGCGCCTTATGGAATTGAATGCCAAACTCGTCACGGGATGTCGCATTTATGCTAGTTTCGGAGGGAAACTCGACAAGCTTGATGAGCGGCCGAAACAGTCCGTCATCGACGCGCCGCAAATGCGGCGAAAACGTGTCAATACAGCTCTTTGCGGCCGGTCAATTCGGTGTTACCGGTGGCCGCATGACACGCAAGATCATGCTTCAGGGAACCGGCTCGGATGTCGGAAAATCGGTATTGGTGGCAGGCCTCTGCCGGCTCGCCTCCAATCACGGGTTGAAGGTCAGGCCGTTCAAGCCGCAGAACATGTCGAACAACGCCGCCGTGTCGCATGACGGCGGCGAAATCGGCCGGGCGCAATGGCTGCAGGCGCTAGCCGCCCGCGTGCCGTCTTCGGTGCACATGAACCCGGTGCTCTTGAAGCCGCAGTCGGATGTCGGCAGCCAGATCGTCGTGCAGGGCAAGGTCGCAGGCCAGGCGAAGGGGCGGGAATATCAGGCACTGAAGCCGAAGCTGCTCGGGGCGGTGATGGAAAGCTTCGAGCAGATTTCGGCCGGTGCCGATCTCGTGGTCGTCGAGGGGGCGGGGTCACCTGCCGAAATCAACTTGAGAGCAGGCGACATCGCCAATATGGGTTTTGCGACCCGCGCCGATGTCCCCGTTGTGCTCGTTGGCGACATCGATCGCGGCGGCGTCATCGCCTCGTTGGTCGGCACCCATGCGATCCTGCCCGACGAGGACCGGCGCATGGTGACGGGCTATTTGATCAACAAGTTCCGTGGGGACGTCACGCTGTTCGACGACGGCATCGCCGCGGTCGGCCGCTACACCGGCTGGCCCTGTTTCGGCGTAGTGCCGTGGCTGAAGGCGGCCGGGCGGCTGCCGGCAGAGGATTCGGTCGTGCTCGAAAAGCTGGCCCGCGGCGAGGGGCGGG
>Ga0247819_10000162_pt1 | contig 41663 bp, 27 predicted proteins | sample 13C_Xylose_Day6_FD_193428 | JGI IMG/M metagenome (GOLD analysis project Ga0247819, IMG submission 193428) | Soil microbial communities from agricultural site in Penn Yan, New York, United States - 13C_Xylose_Day6 | ecosystem: Environmental > Terrestrial > Soil > Agricultural land | place: USA... | reverse complement strand
CCTTTGCGCAGCCGGTGGATTCTCTGGCAGGGAATGAATGCCTACCTTGGTGAGCAGACACTCAACCACGGAAATCATCATGACCCATCACTTGTTCAGCCCCATCAAACTCGGCCCATTCAGCCTCGGTCATCGCGTCGCCATGGCCCCCCTGACTCGCTCACGGGCAGGTCAGCCGGGCAACGTTCCGACCTCGATGAACGCCGAGTACTACCGTCAGCGTGCCAGTGCTGCATTGATCATTACCGAAGCGACGCAAATTTCCCAGCAAGGCCAGGGTTACGCCTGGACCCCCGGCATCCACAGCGACGAGCAGATACAGGGCTGGAAAGCGGTCAGCGAGGCCGTGCACGCAGAAGGCGGACGCATTTTCCTGCAACTGTGGCATGTGGGACGGGTGTCGCACCCGGTGTTCCAACCCAACGGCGGATTGCCCGTGGCGCCAACGGCGCAGGCAGTGCCTGGCAAGACCTTCATCCTGAACGAGAAAGGAGAGGGCGTCTGGGGGGATGTACCGGTTCCTCAAGAACTGGACATTCCGGGCATCGAAGCGATCATTGACGACTTCCGCAAGGCGGCTCGCAATGCGCTTCTGGCCGGTATGGACGGTGTGGAAATTCACGCCGGCAATGGCTATCTGCTCGACCAGTTCATCAACAGCGCGAGCAATCAGCGCAGTGATCGCTACGGTGGCAGTATCGAAAACCGTGCGCGGCTATTGCTCGAAGTCGTGGAAGCGGTGACCGCAGAAGTGGGTGCCGAACGCGTTGCTGTGCGCCTGACACCCATGGGGCGCTTCATGGGGATGGGCGATGACACCCCGGAACAGACCTTTGGCTACATTGCCTCCCGGCTCAATGACTGGAATCTCGCGTACCTGCACCTGGTCGAACCGATGATGGTCGGCACCGTACTCGACGAGACCAACGACCCACGCTGGGATGCCATCATCCAGCAGCTGCGCGCGGATTTCCGGGGTGTCCTGATGCTGGCCGGTGGTTACACCGGAGAAACCGCCGAACAGGCCATCGCCCAGGGCCGCGCCGACCTCATCGCTTTTGGTCGCCCGTTCATTGCCAACCCCGATTTGCCGGCGCGCCTGCGGGGTCGCCACGCACTCAACGTGGCCGACGGCGACAGCTTTTTTGGCGGTGATGCCAAGGGGTACATCGACTATCCGCTGTTGGCTTGACGCCACTCGTATGGTTGTCAGCACCCCGGGCAATGACTCAACCCTTCGACCATTTTTCAATGTCGAAAGAAGCCAGGCGATTCAACTGAACTGACCCGCTGACTCCGTCGCCGATTTGGGCTTCCAGACGCGGGTCAGCTGGTAGGCAATCGCCAGCCAGACGAACCACCCCGGCATGACCATCAAGGCGATACGGGTGTCGGGGCGCAATCCCAGCAGACACAGAACAAAGCCCAGGAAGGCCAGGGAAAACCAGGCCATCGGCACACCGCCCGGCATCTTGTAAACCGATTTCGCGTGCAGCTCAGGGCGTTTTTTACGATAGGCGATATAGGATGCCAGGATGGTCGACCAGGTGAAAATCACCAGGATCGCCGACACGGTCGAGACGATGGTGAACGCCGTCATGACTTCCGGAACGATAAACAGCACCAGTACACCGACCAGCATCAACAGCGTGGTGAACGCCAGGCTCAGCAGCGGCACGCTATTGCCCGACAGTCGGCGGAATACGCCCGGAGCGTTGTCCTGGTTGGCCAGCCCGAACAGCATGCGGCTGGATGAGAACACGCCACTGTTGGCCGACGAGGCGGCGGAGGTCAGTACCACGAAATTGACGATACCGGCGGCTGCGGGAAAACCTGCCACCAGAAACAGTTCGACAAAAGGGCTTTTGACCGGCGAAACCTGCTGCCAGGACGTCACGGCAATAATGCAGGTCAAGGCCAGCACATAGAACAGGATGATTCGCAGGGGAATGGAGTTGATGGCCTTGGGCAGGGTCTTCTCCGGGGAGCGGGTCTCAGCGGCGGCAGTGCCGATCAGCTCGGTGCCGGCGAACGAGAAAATGGCCATCTGGAAACCGGCGAAGAAACCGAACAGGCCGTTAGGGAAGGCCGCCTGTTTATCCACCAGGTGACTCAAGGATGCCGTGACACCACTGGGGGAGACGAAGGAGCTGGCGATCAGGACCAGGCTGACACCAATCAGTGTGACGACGGCAATGATCTTGATGATCGCGAACCAGAATTCCACTTCACCGAAAAGCCTGACCGTCAGCACGTTCAGGGCGAACAGTGTCGCCAGCATACCGATTGCCGGTATCCAGGCAGGCACATCGGGAAACCAGTACTGGAAAAACCCGCCGACCACGACGGCATCGCCGATGACCGCGACGCTCCAGCTCAGCCAGTATGACCAGCCTAGAAAGAAGGCCGCGCGCGGGCCCAGGTAGGCGCCGGCAAAATCCGCGAAGGTTTTGAAGTTCAAGTTGGACAGCAGCATTTCGCCCATGGCACGCATGACGAAAAAAACGAACAGGCCGATGATCATGTAGATGAGGATGATCGACGTGCCGGAGAGGGCGATGATCTTGCCTGAGCCCATGAACAGGCCTGTACCGATCGCGCCTCCCATGGCCATCAACTGGATATGACGATTATTGAGCGTGCGCTGCAGCGCGGGCTGTTCAACCAGCCCCGTTGGGTTCGATTTCATTACAAAACCTCTTGATTTTATGTTTTTGAGTTTTGGCAGAAAGTGGGTGTCGAGCGTTCTTGTCAGGGATGCAACGGCTATTGACGGCGGTGGACCGGCCTTGTTGACCGGGGAGCGGCCCGCCGGCTGGTTGCCGGCGGGCAGACTGCGTGGATCAGCTGGCTGCGCGCCGGTGCGCGGCTTGAGCCGCTTGCGGATCAAGCATCTGGTAGAGGTTTTTGATGTTCTGAGGGGTTGGCACGAGATGGATGTGCTCGCCGATTTGATACGCCTGTGCCAGGGCGTGCAGGTAGCGCAAGGAAGAAAAGTCCTCCAGCGCAAAGCCCACCGAATCGAACACCGTGACCTGTGCATCGTTCTCGCGCCCCGCATCCTCGCCCAGCACAATCCGGAAAAATTCGACCACGGGCGAATCGGCTTCCAGCTGCTGAATGTCGCCTTCAATCCGCGTTTGCGGCTCGAATTCGACGATGACCCGGGCGTTGCGCAGGATGTCGGCGTGCAGTTCGGTTTTGCCGGGGCAATCACCGCCGACGGCGTTGATGTGCATGCCGGGTTCGATCATCTCGGGTGTCAGGATCGTCGCGTAGGCCTTGTCGGCAGTGACGGTGGTGACGATGTGAGCGCCCTTGACCGCCTCCTGAATGGAGCTGGCCAGGATCACTTTGATCGCCGGGAAGGCGGCGAGGTTGTGCTTCAACTTGAGCGATGCGTCGTGATCGATATCGAAGATACGGATTTCACTGATGCCCAGCATTTCGTGGAAAGCGAGCGCCTGGAACTCACTCTGGGCGCCATTGCCAATGATTGCCATCGAGGTTGCACCCGGGCGCGCCAGGGACTTCGCCACCAGGGCGGAGGTGGCAGCCGTGCGCACGGCGGTGGTCAGCGTCAGTTCGCTGAGCAAGGTTGGATAGCCACTGGGGACATCGGCCAAAAGGCCGAACGCCATGACCGTCAGCAAACTCCTCTGGCCATTGTCCGGGTGGCCATTCACGTATTTGAACGAATACTGCTGGCCATCATCGGTGGGCATCAATTCGATCACACCGGCTGCGGAGTGATTGACAGTGCGCGGCGACTTGTCGAACTGCGCCCAGCGGGCATAGTCCGCTTCGATGTAGGCCGCCATCTCGCGGATGGCCCGACAAATTCCGACCTGGTTGAACAGGCGCGCGGCATCATCGACATCGATAAAAAGAGTCATGTTGTTGTTCTCCGATTCAGTCATTGAAACCTTGTAGAGCGCTGGAAGGCTCAGGCGCGTTTGCTCTCGAAACCGTGCAGTACATTCACCGCATTGATCCCGATTTCATCGACCATGTAGCCGCCTTCCATCACGAACAGGGTGGGGCAGCCAACGCTCGCGATGAGCTCGCCGATCCCGATGAAATCGTCGCTTTCCAGCAGGAAGTGGCTGATGGGGTCGTCCTTGAACGTGTCGACGCCCAGTGAAATCACCAGGACCTCAGGCGCAAACTGCTGGAGTTTCCGGCAGGCATCGAGCAGGGCGTTGCGGTAGGTTTCCCAGGTGGTGTTTTTCGGCAATGGGTAATTGAGGTTGTAGCCTTCGCCAACCCCGGCGCCGACTTCATGGCTGAACCCCGAGTAGTAGGGGTAAGACACCGTCGGCTCGCCGTGCAACGAGACGAACATCACGTCGTTGCGCGCATAAAAAATGTTCTGGGTGCCGTTGCCGTGATGAAAGTCGACGTCCAGTACCGCCACTCGTTTCGCGCCTCGAGTAATGGCCTGCTGGGCAGCTATGGCGGCGTTGTTGAGATAGCAATAACCGCCCATGTATTCACGCGCCGCGTGATGGCCGGGTGGGCGACAAAGGGCGAAGGCACTGTCGTGGCCCTCGTCGATCAGGGCCAGGCCTGTCAGGGCGATATCGGCACTGGTTTTCACCGCTTGCCAGGTGGTGGCGGTGATCGGTGAACCGGCGTCCATGGCATAGAAACCGAGCTTGCCGTCAATGAACGTCGGCACGTGCTCGTTGGCCAGATCACGCACTGGCCATACCAATGGCAAGGCATCGTGGGTGCGTCCGGTTGCGCACCATTCGGTCCAGGCGCTCTCCAGAAAGCTCACGTAGCGCTCGCTGTGCGCATTGACGTAGCACGACCGATCGAACACCCGCGGTTCGACTATCTGGCCAAGGCCGACCTGCTTGACGCGGTGATGCACGGTATCGGCCCGACTGGGTTGCTCGAACGACGGCTTGAGCACGCCGTCCTTCAATTCGGTGCCGTGGTGCAAACGGTGGGAATCACTGAAAACTGTAAACATTCTGCGCATCCGTTGATGTGAGCCGGTGAAATATTCTGTTCCGGCTTGGTCGCGCTTTCTTTGCTTTGTTTTCGTGCTTTGTTAGATTAATCGGGATTTTTTACCAAGGAATTGCTACGTGAAGAAAAAAACATCCAAACGCATCAGCCTGGACGAGACCGACCTGGCGATTCTTGAGTTGTTGCAGGAGGACGCGAGTATTTCCAACGCCGAACTCAGTGAGCGACTTTCGTTGAGCCTTACGCCTTGCTGGCGACGGCGCAAGAGAATGGAGGAGGCGGGGGTCATCAAGGGTTACCAAGCCAACCTGGACCGACGCATGCTCGGGCTGGATATCATGGCGTTCGTGCACATCCGCTTTTCCACCCACGCCGATCACGCCCCGGATGCGTTCGAGGCAGTGATCGCGCAATTGCCCGAGGTGCTGTCCTGCCACAAGATCACCGGAGACTCTGATTATGTGCTTCAGGTGTTGGCGGAGGATCTGGACAGCTACAGCGACTTCATCGAGCAGGTGCTCAGGCGTCAGGTCGGTATTGCGTCCATCCAGTCCAGCCTGGCGTTGCGCGAGGTCAAGACCAGCAGCCGTATCGCGATACCCAAACCGAGCAGGGACTGATCGGGCAGGGGCCCCGTTGGAAAACCTTTTCATGAACCTGTCGTGAGCCATGCCTGCACTCGCCGCGCAGCCCACCGCTGGTCAACCTGTCGTGACCTTGCTTGACAGATCCTTTGCCTGAGGAAATACTCGCCCCATATTCATATAGATGACTAGACAACAAGGTGAATAAAGTCGATGAATACACTGTCCAGTGATGTTCGCCTGCCGCTGTATCAGCGCCTGCGAGACCACCTGGTCGAGCAGATCGCCAATAACCGTTGGCGCCCGGGCGAGGCGATACCGACTGAAGCGGCACTGTCAGCGGAGTACCAGCTATCCACGGGTACGGTGCGCAAAGCCGTCGACTCATTGGTCGCCGAAGGTATTCTCGAGCGGCAGCAAGGCCGAGGCACCTTCATTCGCCGGCCACAGTTCCAATCCTCGCTGTTTCGATTTTTCCGTTTCCAGACCGCTGCCGGTGAACGCCAGGTGCCGGAAAGTCGCATCCTGTCCATTGAACCGGTGACTGCACCTTCGGCTGTGGCTCAAGCGTTAGGGTTGCCGGTCAACGCGCCAGTTATTCGAATAGTCCGTGTTCGACTGCTGGATGTTAAACCCGTGCTCGCCGAAGAGATCTGGTTGCCGCGGGACCGGTTTCAACCGCTGCTGGACATCGATCTGCGCCAGCAGGGGCCGCTGCTGTATCCGATCTACGAGCAAGTGTGTGGCCAGGTGGTCGCCAGTGCCGAAGAAACCCTGACCGCTGAATCGGTGAATGACGTGCACGCACGATTGCTGCACGTACCGGTTAACAGTCCGGTGGTGGTGATCGAGCGTCTGGCACGCGATTACGCCGGTGCGCCCCTGGAATGGAGGCGCTCTCGCGGGCACGCGGAGCACTTCCGCTACAGCGTGGACATTCGTTAAGCCATGCGCCTGTAGCGATTGCCCGGCGGCGAGCCGGTCGCCGCCCGTTTCCTGTTTGACTGCCAAAATCGGCCCCGTAGCGGCGCGGTTCGCTCTCGGCTGCCTCATGTTCCACCGACAAGGATAAAAATCATGTTCAGCTGGTACCGCCAAGTCACTCCTCGGGAGCGCAAAACGTTTTGGGCCTGCTTCGGCGGCTGGTCGCTCGACGCACTGGAAGTGCAGATGTTTGGCTTGGCCATTCCGGCCTTGATCGCCGCGTTTGCCTTGACCAAGGGCGATGCCGGGTTGATCAGCGGCGTGACGCTGGTCACCTCGGCCATCGGCGGTTGGGTAGGGGGGACGTTGTCCGACCGCTATGGCCGGGTACGCACACTGCAGTGGATGATTGTGTGGTTCTCGTTTTTCACCTTTCTGTCCGCGTTCGTCACCGGTTTCCATCAGTTGCTGATCGTCAAGGCGCTGCAAGGCTTCGGCATCGGTGGTGAATGGGCCGCCGGTGCGGTACTGATGGCCGAAACCATCAACCCCAAATTTCGTGGCAAGGTCATGGGCACGGTGCAAAGTGCCTGGGCCGTGGGTTGGGGCCTGGCAGTCGGCGTATTTGCGCTGATCTATTCCCTGGTGCCACAGGACATGGCGTGGCGCGTGATGTTCGTCGTCGGATTGCTGCCGTCATTTCTGATCATCTGGGTGCGCCGTAACGTCGAAGAGCCGGACAGCTTTCAGCGTCTGCAAAAAGAAAACGTGATCCCCCAGAGCTTCTTCAAGTCCCTGGCAGGGATCTTTCGTCCTGAACTGATTCGCGTAACGTTGTTCGGCGGTTTGCTCGGTTTGGGCGCGCACGGTGGCTACCATGCGGTCATGACCTGGCTGCCGACGTTCCTCAAGACCGAGCGCAACCTCTCGGTGCTGAACTCCGGTGGTTACCTGGCGGTGATCATCTTCGCCTTTTGGTGCGGATGCGTGGTCAGTGGCTTGTTGATCGACCGCATTGGCCGTCGCAAGAACATCGTCCTGTTCGCGCTGTGCTGTGTGATCACGGTGCAGTGTTATGTGTTCCTGCCACTGACCAACACCCAGATGCTGTTCCTGGGATTCCCGCTCGGTTTCTTCGCTGCCGGCATTCCGGCGAGCCTCGGCGCACTGTTCAACGAACTGTATCCCGCTGATGTGCGCGGTGCCGGCGTCGGTTTCTGCTACAACTTCGGCCGGGTGCTCTCCGCTGTATTTCCCTTCCTGGTTGGCCACATGAGCGATTCCATGTCCTTGGGGTCCGCAATCGGCATCGACGCCGGGATCGCCTATGGCGTAGCGGTGATCGCAGCGCTTTGTCTGCCCGAGACCCGTGGTCGAGCCCTCGAAGCCTCGAATGCTTCGGAGCCATCCACAGTCAACGGCAACGAGCGTGCACGGGCCTGATGATCCTTACCTTTTATAGATGAACGCGATGACTGACACCTGTTCTACGCCGATCACCGGCATCGACTCCCATGCCCATGTGTTTAGCCGTGATCTGAATCTGGTAGGTACACGGCGCTATACCCCGGATTACGACGCCACGCTTGAGCAGTACCTGACGCACCTGCACACCCATGGTCTGAGTCATGGCGTGTTGGTGCAACCGAGTTTTCTCGGCACCGACAACAGCTACTTGCTGGGGGCGTTGAGGCAAGCGCCGGATCAGTTGCGAGGGGTGGTTGTGCTCGAACCCGGCGTGAGTCGCGCCCTGTTGAACGATATGGATCAGCTGGGCGTGGTCGGCGTTCGCTTGAACCTGATGGGCAAGGCGTTACCTGATTTTCGCAGCAGCGCCTGGAGAGAGTTTTTCAGCCACCTTGCTGATCTCGACTGGCATGTTGAGTTGCATCGGGAGGTCAGGGACCTGCCGGGACTGATCGATCAATTGACACCGTTCGGTGTGAAGTTGGTGATTGATCACTTTGGTCGGCCGGATGCCAATGCGGGCATCGACCAGCCCGGGTTTTGCGAGTTACTGGAGTTGGGATCGAAAGGTTCGATCTGGATGAAGGTATCGGGAATCTACCGTTTGGGAGGTACGCCGCAACAGAACATCCATTTCGCTCGGATGGCATTGCCGCTGCTGGAACAGAGTTTCGGCCTGCACCACTTGGTGTGGGGCAGCGATTGGCCGCATACGCAGCATGAGCACAGCATCGGTTTCAGCACCGTCGTCGATCAGTTGCAAGCCCTTGAGTGTTCGACGCAGGTGACCTGTTCGTTGTTGGAGCAAGCCCCTCGAAGACTCTTCGGTTTTGTACAAGGCGAAAGCTGACCGTTACGCCTGCATTTGCAGATGACCCTTCATCTCACCCATTGAGATCCCTGCATGACTCCTTTAGATATAAACCTCTTGCTGACCGCATTGGTGAGCGTCCTGGTGCTGGTAGCGCTGATCGTGTCGCGTCTCAAGATGCACCCGCTCCTGGCCTTGCTGGTCGTTTCGGTTGGCGTTGGCTTTGCAACCAGTATGGAGCCAGAAAACATCGTGTCCCACTTGATCACCGGCGCCGGAAAGACGCTGGGGGCAGTGGGGGTTGTCATCGCGCTTGGCGCGATGCTTGGCAAAATTCTGGCCGACGCGGGCGTCACCGAGCAGGTCGCCAACGTGATCCTCAAGCGAACATCGGATCGGATGATCCCTTGGGCGATGATGATGGTGGCCTTTGTCATTGGCATTCCCATGTTTTTCGAGGTGGGTCTGGTGATCATGCTGCCGCTGATATTCAGCGTGGCACGCAAGCTGGAAAGCCAGGCGCGCTTCAAAGGTTCAGCCTATGTCTATGTGGGTGTTCCGGTGATTGCGGCACTGGCCGCCATGCACGGAATGGTACCGCCGCACCCTGGCCCGTTGACGGCCATCGCCGCGCTCAAAACCTCGGTTGGGCCAACGATGCTCTATGGCTTCCTGGCAGCTATTCCTGCAATGATCCTGGGCGGCCCGTTGTATGGCGCCTTCATTTCGCCGCGCATGAGCACTCGGCCCGATCAGGTTCTGCTGGATCAATTCACCCTCGCTGAAAAAGCCGACGGTCAACCAAACACCAGCGCATGGCTTGGCGTGCTGGCAGCCTTGCTACCGGCCATCCTGATGCTGATTCACGCCGTCGCCGAGATGCTGTTACCCAAGGGTGATGCGATCCTGAGAATGGCCAGTTTCCTGGGCAATCCTCTGATAGCCATGCTCCTGGGCGTGCTGTTCGCAGGGGCAAGCCTGGTACTGGCGCGAGGTGGCGATGCGGGCCGATTGCGCGAATCCCTGGGCACGAGCTTGAAGCCCATTGCCTCCATCATCATGATCATCGCCGGCGGCGGTGCCTTCCAGGAGCTGCTGACCAGCGCGAAGGTGGGCGATGCCATCGTGCACCTGACCCAGCAGTCTGCGTTCCCTCCACTGATCCTGGGTTGGTTGATCGCGATGTTGCTCTCGGTGTCCACGGGTTCTGCCACGGTCGGTATCGTGGGTGCCGCTGGCCTCCTGGCACCGCTTGCAGGTGCTGATCCCAGCCTCAACCTGCCTCTGCTTGCCTTGTCCATTGGCTGCGGCTCGCTGTTCTTCAACTATGCGAACCATGCGGGCTTCTGGATGGTGAAGGAATCCTTCGGCATGACCATGGGAGAGGCCACGAAGACCATTTCGGTGGTTCAATCGATCGTAGCCGTGGTCGGGTTGATTGTGGTGTTGGCATTGAATACCGCTATTACCGTGAGTTGAGTCAGGTTCTGCTCGCGCAAGCGATGAAAAGATCGCGGTGTCACGCCGATAATTTCACGCATGAACGGGCAGGGCGACACCAAAGAGTACGAAGAAACCACCACAGACCTTGTTGAATCGGCGGCCAGTTCGCGCTAACCAGGGCCTGACCCGGTGCGCAGCGCTGGCCACCAGATACTCGACAACGAACTCCACGACCGCGTAAGTCAGTGCGATGACGGCCGTCTGCGCGAGGATATTTCTGTGGGGATCGAGGAAGGGAGGGATAAACGCCGTAAACAGCAGTATTGCCTTGGGGTTTGAAAGGGCCGACAGCTCGGCCGCAGTTGCGATGGCGGTGCCGCGCCTTTGGACGTACAACGATGTGGGCAAATTCCTGCATGAAATCAATATTGCAGAAGCGATCCAGTGCCAATCAAACCACAGGGCTTGTCTAGGACGACATCAACCCATGGTTTTTCCACTCCATAACGACGGCGCCGCCCCCAAACACGTTGGAGAATAGGGGGCTTGGTGCCTAGTCTGGGGTATATCAGGAAACCCACGACCCAACGGTGTCAGAGCCGTGCTCTGCTTTCCATTCTTTGAGCTGCTTGTGATTGCCGCCCTTTGTCTCGATATAAATTCGCCGGTGTGAGGATTCTTGTAGACCATCACGGTGTGAGCTTTGCGGGTCGACTTCTGAGGAGTGCTCGACGCTTTAGCAGGTTTGGAACCCAACGGTGGATCAAGAATGGAGATGACTTCCCTTAGACTCTTGTTGTAGTCGCCCAAAAGGCTGCGCAGTTTGGTTTCAAATTCGATCTTCTGCTCCAGGCCCTTGTCGCCTTTCATGGCCTCGAGCGCTGCGAGCTGATCAGCGAGGTGACGTTCGAGTTGCCGGAACTCAGTGAGTTTCGACTGTTCCAGGTTGAAACAAATCGCCTTGCGCGTACATCTGGTCGAGCAGGCGCCTGGCGTGGTGTGAAAAAATAGCGAAATATCTCGCTAAAGTCCGCGCTCAGGAAGATGGTATCGACTGGGCTAGCGGGTGGAATTCAAGAGCGCTAGTTTGCCGAGGTGCGTTCTGCTAGATAGCCTTTGTACCGCGGTTGGGGCTGTGAGCCATCGAGTTTTTGGTAGCCGAGGGCTTCTTTGTCAAGTCCATCTAACCCCTGAATTCCTCCGATGAGCGCGGGCCAGTCTTTGCGTTCGGCGGCAGCTACGACGTAGGGCTTGAGGTACTCGTCCAGTGGGTGCTGGTTTGGGTCGAGGATTTCTGCACTAAGAGCTGCCAGATAGCCGTCCTTGGTTGTCCGGCTCCAATCGATGCTAAAAGTCTCTTTAAAATCCCCCGGATGCTACGTCGAAGCACCCTGGTGAGCGAGCTTGCTGCGCATGGAGTCATTGTGCAGTAGCGGCTAGTCCAAACAGCTGCGAAGCTGCGTACCGATGAGGAGCAACGAACGACAGTAGCGGTAATTTTTGATCTCTTCGGTACGCTTTTGGAGATTCGAAACCGGCAGAATCCCTATCGACGGCTTCTCCACCTGGGCTCACAGCAGTGGCGTGCCGCGTCAACAGATGACATTCGCTGGATCATGACTCATGACCAGGGGATAGAGGGCACCGCGGCTGAATTTGGAATCGAACTCCCACCACCTCAGCTCACTGAGGATCGTCTCCAATCTCTGGCATTTCCTGCAATAGTTCGTTTAGTCCAGTGAGGGTGCGCTGATGCCCTGCGAAATCCGGGCTCCAATTCGCAGGCAGCATGTATGCCTCTGATTTGCCCATCCGGCGCTCTCGGTCGGCTGACCATATCTCCAGCGAACCGTTGCAGTAGAGCAGGAATTTAAACTGCTCTAGTGATATCTCGGATTGAATATCGCTTCGGCTTTCGCGCTTTTTGTTGAGCAGTACACATCCACCGATCGGGTCGATGATCAGTCGCTCATCTCTGAAGTCCATCCAAAACTCAAGTGCGACTTTGCCATTCGGTGATTCGAGTCTGGCGCCGAGCTTCCCTTGATCCATGCCACCAGCCGTCATACGCATCCCTCCGAGATGCACGCACGATTTACCTTTCCGAGCTATCACGTAAAAATCATCAGGAAGCATGTACTCGCGGCCCTGAGCAAGCTCACCTCTCCGAAGCGCATCTAATTGCTCGTTGTCGAATAGGGTGCGAAAACCTTCTAGCTCGTACAGGTGCTCGCCCTCATAGGACGATGGGGGTGGTACACGGAGCCGTTCATCCATTGCCAGCTCTGCGAGATGGCGCATCAGTGGCTTGTCGAGATGGATTCGCTGGTGGTCATCCGGGTCATCGGGGTCGACGATATCTTCTCGCTCAGCGTGAGCGATTGCGTGGCGACCCTGCGTTGCCAGGTATTCGGAGATGTTGTCACCTTGCGCCTGAAGCTCTTCACGCCGGGAGATTGCCTCTCTGTCCGTCATGCGGAGCAGGGCATGCTCAATCCATGGCCCTCGTTCACGGCCATTGGGAAGAGAGCGGGCGAAGGCCTTGTAGAAGCCAAGGAAGGAATAGAATGGATTTCCAAGTGATAGCCCTTCACGGTAGTAGGCGAGCGCCTTTCGAGCTTCTTCGCTCTGTGGAACATGAAGGTTCTCGTCTGAGAAAAACTCGGTGATAGTGTTGTTCAGCATCCTGCCTACACGGAATGGACTGCTACCCCCTCCCCACATGACGATGTCAACCTTCTTGCTTTCACGCCAAGCAATAGCTGTGGCCAGGCGCATGACAGCTGCACGGCCCTCGTTAACCGTCAATCCAAAGCCATTTGCTCGAATCGCGATCGCAGGGAGGCTGCGGTGCTGGCCGTCGACCACTGCCGGCTGCAGAAGGAAATCAAGATTTTCGAACCTGATGAATTGAGGGCGGTTTGGCCAGAAGACCTGGGTCTCTAGCCCACCTACCACCCATTGCCCTCTCTGGTTCTGGTACCGTTCGGCCAGTTCGAAAGGATCGTCGGTCGCCAGCATTGAGGGGCTCCTAAAAGTTGGTGGCGGCGGTGTGCCACTCCAGATTATATTCAAACTACATCAGCGGGGCGATATACTTGCTTCGAGCGAGAGAAAACTTCCTAGTGGATAAAGGAGCATGGTTGTGCTGAGTCAATCTGTGATAGGCAGAGCTTTTGAGGAGGTCAGTGGTGCGATAAATAGAGAGGCGGCAAAAAGCAAAATTTTAAATTTGAAATGAGTATATCTAGAGGTGATGACTCATCTGCTGATTTTTATAGTTTGATGACTGGGTTGGAGCAACGATTGCTTGGGCGTTACAAAGGGTATTGCGTGCGTGCTGAGATGAGTCAAGGCGTCACTGCAATTCAGATTTATGTTGCTAGCTTAGATTGAGAACGGAGAGAGATGTCATTCACCTGGTCAGAGCTTGATGGTTTTATATCTCGTGCTGTGCAAGGCAATATGATTCAGGCGTCTAGACGGCTTATATTCACCCACTGCAATGAAGAACTGGAGCAGAGGGGTTATTTCTTTGCAGACTGGCTTTATAACTTTGGCGGCACTGGGCTGTTGATAAAATATGAGGAGAAATTTGTTCTTCTGACGGCGCAGCATGTTATAAAAGCTCATTACTCGGAACCTCAGAATGAATCGCCATTTTTCACCAACGCCTTAGCGAAAAGTCAGTGGGATGACCTGAGCAAGCTCCTGTATCCAATTCGAGGTTGGGAAATTGGGTCTTTGATTAAGACCGATATGCCTTGGATTGATGATGAGGATATTGTGCTTGTAGAGATGGGGCAACCGATGCCAGGGGGATACCCCGAATACTTCTTGGACTTTGATACTCCAGATAGTGTTGTTTACCTGAGGCGAGATGAGTTCCAGGAAGGATTGATATTCCTGGCGGCAGGGTATCCCATCGAGGAAAATCATGTAATGCCTGCAGGCGAGAGCGAGCATGATTTCGCCACCAATCTTCATCGGTTTACCTATCCTGGTTTCTGCACAATGGAGAACGGAAGCCCCTACCTCAGATTTGAGCGCGAATACACTCATGTACAGATGAATGGGGTGAGCGGTGGAGTTGTTACAAATGTAGAGCCTAACGCTGAGCAGACTCGGTGGGTGGGCATGATACAGAAAGCTGGTAATGGAACGCTTCGTTTCTATCCGGCCTATTTGATTTTGCCAGCAATCTTGAAATATAGAGAAGCTCAGACTTATGTTATTGACCCAGCTGCCAATCTCGTAAATTTGGAGATGCAGGCTACTCCAGAAGCGATTCAAGCCCGAAAAGAATTTAACGAGATGGTTAGGCAAATGGGGGAATGCAAAAATCTTGAGGGGGTTTAGCTTCGCTTACCCTTTGGGCCTTGGGGTTACTCAGAACTCACGGTGGGGCGCAGGTTCACAGACTCGAGTCAAATTGCAGACTGGTTTTCCGTGCCTAGTGATGACAAACGTCCAGCTGTCCTCAACCAGCCGAAGGATACGACGCCACCGGCGCCGCGCCTGGCTAAGGCTAATCACCTGTTCCGTGTAACCACCTTACCCAAGGAGCCGGCGTAGCATGCTTTCAGTCTGGCTTCCGGCATACTTGCTGTAAAATTCATCGAGCATGGCGCTGCGCCGCTCACCATTCACTAGGCTTAGGCCGTGAAGAGCATTCACCAGCTTCTGTTGCTCAACCACGCCCTCTTGAACCTCCAGCCACATTGAAGCCACCTGCTTCAAGATCACGTCGACAGCTACGGCATGGATCTGAGATTCGATAAGCTTGTTTCCGTTCACAGCTGTCTTCAGCTGTTGAGCTTTCTCCATGGCCTATCGTACCCTGATTGGATGGGGGCGTGAAGCTGGCCAGATGCGTTCCAGGAGAGGTCCGCGTTCATGGTCAGGCCTCTCTATAAATGATGCTGCACCACCACAAAACGCTACAGTCCTATTGCTCAATGTACAGCAACATCATGTTAGAAAGGCTCATAATAAATGGAAGCATAGCTTTGCTGTTTTCGGCCTGATCAGAACTGTGCGCAATTTCGTTCCGTATTTTGCTAGATTCTAGCATTTTAGTCATAATTTTAGCTTTCTCAACCTCAGGGAATTCGGAACTTTCTTTGATAATGATTTGATAAATAAATAGCATCATTGTTCGCTGATTGGAGTTATTTAGTGTCTCTCGCAGTTGCTTACTATCAATGCCGAAAATGCTTGGCACGGCTTTGCTTTGGAATTTATCCGTTTTGAACGTGGTTTCAATCAGTTTATAAAAACAAAGGTAGCTTTCATCATAGAATCCGAGAAACTTATAATGCAATCCTTTCTGGTAATGCCGTCTCATGCTAGTTGACAGCAACGAGAAGCGCTCATGATTCTTAACGACAACTTCTTTAGTAATGCTGCGTGGGTGAATAGGATAATGACCTGCAGACTCATGACCACCGGCTTGCTGAAGCATCCTAAATATACCGTTTTCATTCCTTATATATAGAGACAAGGTGGCAGGAGTGAGCTTTGCAAAGTATCCGGAGAGCTCAATATGAGATATGATAATCTCTTTGATCAGACCTGCCTTCTCTTGAAAGTATTCTACCATGCACAGCATGATAATAGATTGAACTGGCACATCCGGGGTATCCTTCATCCTCCTTGTTACATCTTTTTCTAGTTTGCCGAAATCAATTTTTTTCAGCGTGAAAATTGTTGAGACGCGGTATTTGTCGGTCGCTTCGTAAGTTGCTCTAAGCAAGTTCTTTATGGTCACTGACTTAATCTGGATTGGGGAGTTTTTCAGTGTGCAATCAAAGCTAAGCCGGAGGTCTGGCACATCTAGAGTCTCATCTAGCGCTACAGGGCCTGAATTTTCTCTCATCTTTTCATGCGCAACTGCAGTTGCGAAGCTGAAGCCGGCATCAATCTCAAAATCAAGAAAAAATTCACCGCCATGACTTTTTTGTTCGAAATATTTTCCCCAGTTAATCGGGGTCAAAGTTCTATAGTGCATGTCTCGTCCTTGTTCAGTTTAATAATTCGTCCGATGCTCTGGCTCGCAGCGCTGTTATTTCAAGCAGCCCGCTTTCATGTGCAGATATCTAGAAGATACGAAATTCGCTCAAGTCATTTCCAGTCCCTCCGAACTCCGGAGTAGTCCGCCAAATTGTTGAGCTGGCTCCACATACCGCAGCGCAGATTTCATATCGCTCCATCCCACGTACTCCATGAGCGTCTTGATATCCCAACCTGAGCTTGCCGCCCAGGTGGCAAACCCCCGCCGGATCGAGTGGGCGCTGTAGATCTCGGACGGCAAACCACACCGACCAAGGATGTCGCGAAGCAGGGGAATCAGGCTATGTGCGGCAAGAGGGCGATCGCTGATGTTGCCCCAGCGATCAATCCCCCTGAACACACCGCCACGAGTTAGGCCGGCAGCTTCGATCCAGTTCAGGTACGCCTCGACCGGGCACAGCTTGCTCAACGATGGTGTTTTGTACTCACGACCAATGTTCTGACGATCTCCTTTAGACGACCCAAGATAGAACCTGATCCCGACGTACCGCTCCGCATGCGTGTTTTCGATCGTGAGCTTGGCTAGTTCATCTCCGCGGAATCCCCTCCAAAAGCCAATGGTGAGCAAGGCAATGTCGCGGGTCGCCTTGAGAAGGGCGGCCATGTTGCCGGCGGCCCTTGCCTGATCAACCTCATCCTGCAGGTGCGCCACTGCTTTTTCGAGGTGCAGTAACGCAAGAGGAGCTGCTTGCCTCTGCTGCACGGGGTGTACCGCCCGGATGCCTTTAAGCAACTGCCTGACCTTGGGGGCTTTGGTGGGGTCGGGGAAGCCGTTGCTTTGGTGCCAGTTTGCGAGCGCGGCCAGGCGTTGCTTCAGCGTGCTAAGCGCCAACTGGTCGGCGTACTCAGCGATGTAGCGCACAACAGACTCAGTGGTGGTGGGCAGAAATCCGCCCCAGGTGATTTCGAAATGGGAGAGAGCGGCCGCATAGCTTTTCGACGTGTTCTGACGAACGCTCGCCTCTAGGTACCTATCTGCCTTGCTCACCACTTCCACCACCCGATTTGAGCCTTCGGTGGCTCGTTTTGGTCAGTTGTACCGCCTTTCGGGCCATTTTACCCCTATGCAAAAGGCGCGGAACAGCCTGCTAATGCGTGGTGTGTATCCCAGCATTGATGCAGTCCGGGTGGAGATTGGAAATACGGGTTCAAAGACTACGATCGCTCGGTATCTAAAGCAGCTGGAATCACCAGGATCAGAAGCGAATCCTCGTGAACGTATGAGCGGCGCGCTGCGCGGGGTCGTCGAAAGCTTGTTGGATCAAGTCCAGGAGGAGGGCAGCCAGGCCTTTCTTGAGGCACGAGCAGAGTTCGAGCACGAGCGTAAGCTATTGGTCTCCCGAGCCGAGGCACTTGAGAGCGAACTTGATGAACTCAAGCTCGGCTTCAGGGCGCAAGGGGATGTCTTGGCTGCTCAAACTGAAGGGTTCAAAACCACTCAGTCCACACTGCAGACTGAGATCACGCGCAACGCCAGGCTCAGCCAGAGCTGCAATGATCTAGAGGTGCGGATTTTAGAGAAGGATGGGCAGATCCAGTCCTTGGAGCAAAAGCATGCACACGCCCGGGAGGCCCTCGAACACTACCGGGCTTCAGTTAAGGAACAGCGAGACCAGGATCTGAGCCGCCATGAATCCCAAGTCTATCAAATGCAGCAAGAGGTGACCGTCCTCCAGCAGACGCTTATGGTTAAGCAGGAGGAGATCTCCCGTCTGATCAGGGATAACGAGCGCTTCATTGCTGAAAATCGTCAGCATGTCAGGGAAGCCTCGCAACATCGTGAGGCTGTCGAAACCCTGCGGGCTGACCTGACCATTGCCAATGCTGCTACTGCACGGGCGGAAGGTGCCAAGGAACTGCTCGCTCATCAGCTTGAAGCCAAATCAAAAGAGGCCATTGAAGTCCATTCGGTAGGAATAGCAACTCAGCAGAGGGCTGAGGAATTACGGGTGCAGCTCGAACAGTGCGAAGCAAAGTTAGAATTGTTACGTACATTGAACCCAACTGGTGAGTCGCCTGAAGACCATGAAGACTGACGCGAAACAATAGGTGGAGTGCAAATGTACTCTTTTCCCACAGAAGCGTACTCCCACTCGTCCGGGCTAAGGGGAGCTCACGATGTTGCGGATCTATGTCGGTTTATCCGGCGCCCCAAGTGCGATAACATCCTGCGGGCAATGATGGCAATGTGCAATCTTTTGCTTGGCTCGTCGTCACCTGGGTTCGTAGGCATGCGTATCGCGGCTTCGCCAGGCTCCACCTACGCACGCAGCGGGCAATCTAACAGCAGAGCAGGGATGAATGAATGTGATTGGCTCGGAATCAAACCCAATACCAACCCAGGCCCCTCAGCTTAAGTCGAGTCGGCCGGGCTCATTCCTGGGGTTCTCTCTGCAATCTACGCGGATGTGTCTGCACCTCTGCGACGCCCCTAAGGATGCATTCGTCGCGTTGGAGGTATTTGATGATACAGACGTCCACCATGCTGACGGGTCTGTACTGCTAGAGCAGTCTAAGAGCGGCTTGGTGACAAACCCTATCAGTAACTTCTCCGTCGACCTTTGGAAAACATTCGCGAACTGGATCGATGTCATTGAGGCAGGTCTAGTCGACTTGAGCAAAACCCGCTTCCGTTTATATGTCCTTCAAGATAAAGACGGCGAGTTTGCAAACTCGCTCCATTTTGCCCACACGAAGGTGTTGGTAGATCGCGTCGTGCAAGAGATCCGTGATGCCTATGCGGCGGAAAAGCCCGAGCAGTGCAAACCCTACATTGAAAGATTTCTTGACTACGACGAGACGAAGCGCGCCGACCTTGTCATGGCCTTTGAGCTCGAAACAGGAAATGACGATCTGATCGGCAGGATTTCGAATTTCTTCGCGCTTACCGTCCCAGATGACAGGCTCGAAGACGCCTGCAACGTTGCCATTGGTTGGGTCAAAAACAACTCCGACGCGCTGATCGCCGCAAGGCAATACCCTGCGCTGTCGCGCAACGCTTTCAAAGACTACATGTCGACGTTCGTTAGTCGAAGCGCGCTGAACCTCCTGAAGACCTATACCGTACCTGCGCCCTCCGAAGACGAAATCGAGGAGTGCCGACCCTTGGCTTTGACATTACTTCGTCAGCTAGACCTCATTGACAAGGCAGGGGATGGGTTCGAAGCGGTGTCAGATTTCTTGCAGTCCAAAACGAACAAGGTTCGATGGGGCGAGAAAGGCCTGGTGTGCGACCAGGATTTTGAGGCGTTTCGCAAGACTCTATTCGACAAATGGGAGCTGCTGAATAAGAAGACAAACATGGCCTATCCCACCGCTTCAGAACAGGATAAAGGACAGATGTTGAAAATGGAGTGCATGCTTATATCCGAGCCTCTGGACGGTACCGAGCCGCCAAGATTTTTCGTACGCGGAACCTATCAGGAGTTCGCCAACGTGAAGAAGGTTGGCTGGCATCCTCGCTACCTGAATCTGCTCGAAGATTGATGGAAGCTTCTGAATCCCGTCAATAAATACTATAACCGCTGGCTGCCTGGCTCCATCTGGAGGCATGCGGCTTGGCTTTGAAACAGGTTGGCCTGGATGGAAACCCCTGAATTCAAAATGTCTCCTCGGCTCAACGACGAGATTTACTTGGTGCAAAATCCTGCCCTTGGGGCGGTTCTTATGTGGGAGTTCGTCAAAGGGTATAAACGGCAATGCACAGGCGCTGGCCCATCGCTGCCGTTTCTGTTTCTCGTATTGCCGATAATCTTCAGTGAGCCCCTACGGACGATCATAGGCAAGACCAATTCAACCTCAGGCTTACGGCTCTTCGCCGCCAAATTTTCCAAGGAGCAGGAGTTATTGTTATCCATCCAGCGCCGGATGCTGGCGCTGAGACAAACATCACTTAGCAGCGTGAGCATCGCACTGGACAGTGGCCTGTTAACCCTCGACTGCACCACTGCAGTCGTCCATTACAGCACCAAGCGATACCCGGCCAACATCCCTGACACGGTAAGAGAGTTAGGCAAACACGCAGACAAGCTTGGTGGTTGGTGTGGAGCGCTTTCCATCCAGGAAGTCCAGACCGCCCTACGGATAGGTTTTTGATGAAACTGCAAATTGAAAAACTGATTTTGTGGCCAAAAAATGGTCGCCATTACCGTGAAGTGAAGCTCACACCAGGTGCTGTGAACGTCATCAGCGGCTCCTCTAAGGCGGGCAAGTCCGCGGTCATTCCTATTATCGACTACTGCCTGGCCTCAGAGAAATGTGCGATTCCTGTAGGCACGATCAGGAATACTTGTGCATGGTTTGGACTGCTGGTGGACACGGATGAGGGCATGAAGCTGTTCGCGAGATCCGAGCCGGGTCGCCAGCGATCCACCGATGATATGTTCGTGCTAGAGGGGCAGAGCATTTCTATCCCAGCTAGGATCGAACGAAAAAACTCCAATCGCAACATCGTTAAAGAGATCCTGAATCGGCTGTCAGGCCTGCCCAACATCGGTTTCGGCGAAGACGTCAAGTTCGGATTCAAGAACCGGCCCAGCTTCCGAGACCTGATGGCGTTCACCTTTCAGCCGCAGAACATTGTCGCCAATCCGGATGTCCTCTTCTACAAGGCAGACACGACTGGCCACCGGGAAAAACTGAAAGACATCTTTCCCTTCATCCTAGGTGCTGTCACGCCTCAGACATTGCTGGCGTCTTGGGAAATGAAGGATCTGGAGCGCAGACAAAAACAGCTTCGGTCAGAAATCAAGACACTGGCGGACGCGTCAGCTCGGCTGCGGGGAGAAGCCAATAGCTGGTACTTCCGAGCGCGTGAGTATGGTCTGGTTGGTATCGACTCGGTGCTTTCCGAGGAGTGGCCTGTTGCGGTCGAACAGCTTGCCGCGATTCTGATGAAAACCTCAAGGGATGCTCAACCGAAACTAGAGACAATCCAGGCCTCGATCACCACCATTGGTGAGCTCAAGATCAGGGAAGAAATTATTGCCGCGAATCTATTCGCTGGTCGCCAGAAACTAAATCAGCTAAGCGGACTGCAGAGAGATGCAGATGCCTACGTTTCTGCCCTAGAAACTATGAAGGATCGCCTGTCTCTCTCGACATGGCTCAAAGGCTTGGTGAAAAAAGAAAATGTGACACCTATCGGTGCACTCATGTCCCCAACCCTGTCGCCATCGGGTGAGCTGGACGCGCTATGCGAGGCGCTCAGCAGCATCGAAGACAGCGCGCGCGTCGCGCCGATAGTTCCCGTATCGATCGAGAGCGAAACGCTACGGCTCCGAAACGCGATGAACGAGGACTCAGATGAACTTGATGCCATACGCAAAGAGATTAGAGCGATTGAGTTGGTCGACGCGCAAGCCAAAGGACAAGCGTTACGCGAAGCAGACATTGACCGATACCTGGGAAGACTTGAAGAGGCAGTCAAAAACTACAAAGAGGCTCAATTCGATAGCACCCTAGCCAGCGAGTTGGAGAAGGTGGACAAGCGGATGACGGAGCTTGCACCACTTGTGTCCGTGGATTTGATCAGAGCGAACACCCGTAAGATCCTAGATTCCTTGAGTGCCCATTGCGCGAAAATCACCCCGACTCTTGATGCTGAGTGGAAGGACGCGAGGATTGGGCTGTCGATCACGGACTTGGCCATCAAGGTGCGCCATGATGGCCGTGATGACTTCCTTTGGGAAATTGGTAGTGGTGCGAACTGGCTCGCCTACCATGTGGCCATGCTCCTCGCGCTGCAGAAGCTATTCATGGCCAAGAAAGCGGTCGAGCACCCAGTGCCACATTTCCTCGTATTCGATCAGCCCAGCCAAGTCTACTTCCCGGTAAAACGTGCCGCGCAGGTCGAGGAAGAGCATGAACTCAATGATGAAGACCGAGTTGCGGTGCGTAAGGTCTTCAAGGCATTCGCCGACGCGGTCAATTCGTCTGAAGGACGGCTGCAGATCATCGTGCTCGATCATGCTGACGATGGCGTTTGGGGAAAAATTCCAGGAGTTGTACTGACCGAAGAGTGGCGAGACACCAAGCTGGTGCCTGACTGGTTCAGCCTTCCGCCAGAATAAAACCTCAGGCACTATCCGCGGAGTCTTGCAGATGGGCTAACTTATGCCAAAAGGGCGAGTATACCGAGGATCTTTTTTCAACCTCACAGCCGCAAGCGTGTGAGAAGGTGATGGGCGTGTTGGATGCCCTCAAGGCCAGATGTTCGCCGCCGATGGATCGGATCGCACTTCTGGACGTCGCTTGGCATGAGCACCTTTGTATGGCTCAGCCCAAGTCGGGTTTGATATGCGAATAAAAATGCCCTGCAAGTAAAAGCGCGCAGGGCATTTCTCGTTCCCAAGTACTCATTGTTTAATGAGTACAAATTCAAGTGTGCATGCCCAGATTAGGGTACTACTACGACCTATCCCAAAAGCCTTTCTTGATGGTCAGAGAGCACTCGCGATTGGCCGGGCCGCCATGAATGTAAGCCCTAGACAGTCCTTGGTTGAAGGTTTCGCAGCCAATTTCAATCTGCACGCAGCCACTGCAGGAATTGCCGACATCCGTGCATATGGGGTCGAACGCGCAGTTGAATGCGAACATGCTGGCGTCATCAAACCAAGGCAGGAGATAGTGCTGGAACAACGTCAGCAACCCGCCAGCGGTATAATTCTGGACGGACGACACATACAGGATGACCGACAAATCCATGGGTATCAGGTATTCCTGAATACTCTTGGAGTCATACCCAGTATGGCGGCGCGCAGTGAGCATGAGCGCATGGCTGATCGAATGTAGCAGGTTGAAAGGGGCACCTTCTTCGGGGTTGCGCGCCGGGATTTCCCTCGCTGCTCTGCCAGGATGCATAGCCAGGACGTGGTAGTGGCTCAACAGGTACGCATGACTGCGGGCTTTGTCATTGAGTACCTCTTCATCAGGCGATTCGAGGTATGCCGAATCGATACACCAACGAAGCACCTTGCGAGGATCCAGTCGGATCCATAGAGCCTCTGTTTTCGCCGACATCGCGTAGATGGACGTTTTGCCTTTCATGCCCTCATCGACACGATCAGCAAAGGCGTTGAGCACTACAGGCGGAGCGTCAGGGTTGATTGAAGGGGCGCTTCTTTCCCGTGTGTACCCCAGCGTGGCCAAGACAACTCGAAGGTCAGGGATGTGCGTGATCGAATCGATCCCATAGCGTTCCTGTACACTCTGCCACTGACTGGCAAGCACGTCTTTTTGTGCGATATCTGTGGTTTCTTCGATCTCCTGCTCGATCGTTCTGCCCTGGACATCGTGGGGCAAGAAAACGGCTTCGAGCGTGCGCCGATTGCTGACCAGTTCGATTAGGGTGCTGGGTTCTGGAATCAAATTGCGTATGGCACTGAAACAGCCGGTTGATGTCGCGAGCTTTGCCTCAATCGTGGCTACCTCTTTTCGCGTTGAATCAAGCATCTGGGCCAAATCTTCGTCATCCTCGGCCATTACTTCATATTTCGCGATGCTGAGTCTTTTTCTCTCCAACTGCGTGCGCAGGGCGGCCTGATCGTTTGCATCGCTAATATTTGCTGAGAGCAACATGGAAAGTTTTTGTTCCAGCTCACGGCCAGACATCTTTTTCAGCAAAGCGAGCGCTATACCTTCGGCAACGTCTTGAGCCATGCCCTCGGCGCTTTCGTTTGATCCTTGCAAGCACTGCAAGAGGCTGGCAATCAGCTTGCCCCTGTCTTCGCTCAGCGCGATGTACTGGGTACTCTGGGCGTAGAAAGACTCACCGCTGGTGAGTGGTGTTCCACGCTTTTGAATTTCGGCACCAAACAAACCACTGCACGCGGGGCACTCGTCCTGATATGAGCCCGACAGCTTATCGCCGGTTTCCACATCAAAAAACGATGAGTGGAACAACGAACCGGCATCTCGGTAGCCGATGCTGGTGGATCGACGAGCGGGGTGCGGAATGTGGACGGGGCTTGCGTAACCGCACCGATGCACCGAAACGTAAGGAAGCTGGATCATTTCTCCCGAGCAACCTCTGCGCTTGCAAGGGATGAAGCTCCTGCCATTGTGCTCTCTGATCCGGGACTGCATTTTGGAAAGCGTCCGGTCATCTGGCTCGCGGGCGTCGTAAAAATCAAGCACTTTGCAACGCCTGCAGGTGAGAATCAGTGGTGCAGGGGAGACAAAAATTTCAGATGGAGATTGGATTTCCAGACGCTTCTTTTCTGCGGCGGTCAAAAAAGTTGGGTCGACCTCGCCACCGGCGTTTTCCCAGTCATGTACGAATGTCAGGACAGCTTCGCGCAACTGTTGCTTATCAACCCCTTCCAGCGCTGACCCACTGTTGTTGAGAATACCCATGACGCGACCGTACGCTTGGTTGCGAAGGCGCATGTAGGCTCCAGGGAGGAAGGCTTCCCTGAAAAGGCGGCTGCGACTCACATATTCCTTGTCCATTTTTCCTTCCTCACCTGGCTATTGCCATGAATACTTGATCAGCCGCACTGTTGACTGGCTTGATCACAATCTGGTTTTCGATGTCGCGAAACGAGCGAAATGGGGCATACCCGAAGATGTCACCCAGTGCTTCGCTCAACGTCTGTTCGTTCTTGCTTCCCGGCCACCGCTCTAATTCAAAAAACGCGTTGTCGACACGGGTCATCAATGCGGTGTCAAACCCGGCGATCACTCGCGAGTCAAACGTATTGCTCAGCGCTGCCGGGATGCGCAGCGCATTGATCACGACAGTTTTGATTTCTGCTGCAGCGGCCTTTCCCATGTCGCTTCGCAGTAGCGTGACAAGGTCGGTCACCCTGTGGCTCAGGTCGCCTCCCCATCTTTGCTGCGGGGCCCAGTTGAGCAGTACTGCCGACATGACCCCGGGTAGCGTGCGGTCGATGATGTTAGGAGCGAATCTGTTGATCGGAACCGAGTCAACCAGGCGATCAAGGAACGTGTGGTAGTCGCCAAAGTTCATGAAAACACCAGACTCAAACAGCTGATGTGATGAAAGCACGCAGAGCACGATGCCCGGATGAACGCGGCCACTTCGAGCGGAGGCCTGGATGTATTCCGCCGTCGATTTTGGCCAGCCAGCGACGATCATGAAGTTTAATTCCGCGATGTCGACTCCGTGCGACACAACGCTGGTGGCAATGATGTGTCGGCAGGTGTCATCAGCATCCTTGGTTTCGACATGACTAATTGCGTCTAGGATCATGTCCAGGCGGGTTTCGCCATCCAGTAACCGAGCTTTACGCTCCAAATTGGTCTTGCTGTTGACCTCCTCCATGTACCGCATGATTTCGGTGATGCTGCGTTTGCTGTTGGCATACACCAGGTCGGTGTTCAGGTTTTTCTCGATGTAACGAAGGGCATCCTGATTCTGGCCATTGGTTATGCCGATTGCCTTGAGCAGTTGTGCATCACCGTTTGCAAGCTTGCCTCGCCAGTCATCTACCTGATCCAGGAAGCGAGAACTGGCTTCCGCCACCGCTTTCATGGCAACACGGCCACGACCGATGGGGAGAATCCCTGCAAACCAGCGACGAATCAGGTGTGAGCCTGTCTCGTCATCCTTCGCTTTGCGAGCATAGAAGGACTCGCCCTGGTTGACGCCGGGGGCAGGGAAGCGAACGGCGTTGCGCAGGTACAGGTGATGGATGTGGTCTTCGAAATCCTTGATGGTGGCTGTTGCCGAGAGCACTTTGGGCGCACGCCCGCCGTGACTGATCTGCAGGGTGCTGAGCAAGGTCTCGTAATGAGCGTCAAAGTTGCCAAGGGATTCGCGAAGCAAGTGCAGCTCATCCTGAACCAGCAGCGAGAAACCTGGGTCTTTCATGGGGGAGGTGGGCACCACTCTGACCACGCTAGTGCGGGTATTGTTACCGCAGTCGAGGGCCTCCCATTTCTCGCTTCGTTGCTCGATGCGACGATGTTCACATTTGGATCTTTGAGAGAAACCGTGCTCAGGGCAGAAGTAACGCGCCCCGCCAAAGAAGTTCACAAAACGATGGTTATGGCCTATGACGGCGAGCTTATCCACTGTGCCCACAAGCACAGAAGGCAGATACCGGTAGCATTCTTCGTCTGAGACGTAGATACCAATCTCCCCCTGGATACCCTGTCCATGTTCTCCTGGATCGGCTTCGCAGTTCGACCAGCATCCGGGGTTGCTACAGACATGCTTGATCCGCGCGCGAGCCATATCGGTCGCAACGCTGATGGAGCCGGCGGTTCCGCAATAAGGGCAATCGGAGATGAACTGGTAGGACTTAAGGCGCTCGTCGCTGAAAGATGGCAGGAAGCCTTTCTGGACGTCTTCGCCATAAGTGCTGCTGACCCGGTTTGGCGTGCCTTCACCTGTGTAATAGCCAATCGTGAATGGCCATCCGCCAAGACACTCACGGTGACGCAGGATGTTGGTCTGGGCGAGCACGAAGGAAAGCCGCTGGAATTGCTGAACGGACAACATCCGCAATGGAAATCTGAGCCAGGCAGTCGTGCCGTAATCGCGTCCCTTAAGCCGACCATAGAGCAACGCCATGCTGATGATACCGAGGTACGCCTCGGTCTTGCCGCCGCCCGTGGCGAACCATAGTACGTCTGCTGTTTCCATGCTGCCTCGGAGTTCAGCCGAGGTGGCATGCCGTTCGTAGATCGATCGTATCTGCGAGAGAATGAAACCGAGTTGGAACAAGTGCCATCCGGTAAACCTTTTCCCCTGAATCTTGATGGCCGCGCCCATTGCTTCGTTCATCCATTGGAAACATTGACGCAGGTCGTCATGTTTGCGCAGAAGCTCAACACCGTCGCGGATCCGGCTGGTTTCCTCCTGAAAGGCATTGCGGTCAGCAATAGCAACATCCTTATCTGCCATCAGCCCTGCTGATTCCAATGCACTGATACGACTTGCCCATTCGCCGAGGTAGCTCTCTTGCGTTTTCAGGAAGCTGTCGCAAACCAGGAGTGGATCGCGGGCAAGCATTTCATAGCTCGGGGCTGAGTCCATTCCGACTTCGGCAGGCGATGGAGCATCAACCCGGGGCTGAGCGTAGGTAGGCATTCCATCCGTCATGAACAGCTTATTTTCTACCTCAACGACCGCGCAGCTGATGCCGTAGCCAGGAAGGCCGTCATTATCGCGGTAGCGGTATTCTTCCGGCTGCAGACGATGGGGCACCTTATAGTTCTCGCCAGCAACGAGTTTGGTGGCCAAGCGGGCATCCAATAGGTATGGGGAGTCGACGCCAAAGACTCGGGCATGCTCGGTGGTCGTCTGGTTTTCCAGAAACACTTCTAGCAGGAGGCTACCTTGAGCGTTCGTACCGAATGCTGATGGGGTAGGGCGAAGGCGTGCACGCAGGTTTATCGCATAGTTGAGGAGCGTATTTTGGTCACTGACGATCTGCTCATGAACGGTACGGTTGAGGCTCGTCTGATCGGCCAGAGCCGTGTCGCTCCAGTTGTAACCGAATTTCGCGTTGCCATTCGCATTCGTGTGACAGCGCCGCATGACCCGAGGATCGCTAACCCATCGTTGTTGTTCCGCCTTCAGCACAGCTTCGATTGCAGCTTTTCCTGAGACCCACTCGTTGGGCTTGTGGGAGTCAAGATCAAGTATGATAGATGAGAAACACACCGTGTAGCGCTTGTACGCTATGGGCAGAACTTGGCCTCTTTTTGGTGAACCGGCATCAAGCACCAGGTTTTCTTCCACGCTGCGTAAGTCAGGAATGTAGCGATGCACGACATCGAATTGACCGCTTAGCTCACATTTGATCCAACCTTCCTTATCGGGAGAGACCAAGAGCACGATGCCGATTGAGTTTGGAGGTTGCGGGCCTGTATAGGCGGGGTCGGGCGCTGCGCCCAGGCAGCCAACCAGGCTGATGTGGTTGGGTTCGATGCCGTCATACAGTTTGCCGTCTTGTGGCAGTACATCCACGTCCTTGTCACTCAGTCGCAGGCGCATCTCTTCAAGAAATGCAGCCGTCAGGCCCATTTCTTCTCGGTAGTTGAGAGCCATGGTTCGTCCTTAAGATTGTGTGGTTTCTAGATGTTTGCCGGCGTGATGGATGACGAGTACCTTATCATCTGCATCCCAGTCGAAGTGAATACGCAATGTGCGTGACGGATCGCGGGCGTTCCCCAGGCAGAAGTGCCTGTTCATGTTCGCGGGCTTACCCTTGTATTTGCGGTTGTCTGCGTACATACCCATTGTCACTGGGGACATTTTGGGTTCGAAGTCGATGCTCTCCAGCTTAAAATGCTCAAGCACGTCATGGAGTCGACCCACTTTCTCACTGTAGTGGTCGTATAACTTTGTGGCCATCAGTGACAGGCAAGCCCGGAATTTTCCATGGTCACGGTACACCGAGTCGCGCAGGGACTTGAGAGCCGGGGTGGTCATGTGGATACGCCCAGGATGTGTGTCCGCAACCCCATTGACGATGTCGATCAAGCCCTCCTCTTTTGACGAAATGACCTGCTTGGTGGCCGTCCGGATCGACTTCACCACCGATATTTCGATCATGTCGTCGAAGGCCCATCCGTCCATCGTCAACTGGCCTATCTCAACGGTGGTAGCACCTGCAGCTCTTTCCAGAATGGCTCGGCGAAGCTGGTTGCCAATCTGCTGATGAGCGATTCGTACCTGCTCGATGGCATTGGCTACGTAGAGTGCCGCTCTCTCGGGATTTTTGGCACCGGAAAGACGAGCAAACACGGTGACCGCCGCTCGGTCACGGGGGCCATATACCTTGTGACGATACCAGTTGGCCACCGTCGCATCGCACACACTCACCTTTTCCTTGCGCAACTGGGTTTGCACCTGGGCCACCGTCAGTTGTGCGGAGACGGTATCGACCATCGTTCTCCAGCGGTTGGCGGCTCTGAGGAACTGCTGCATGCCCTCTGAAAGAGCCACCATCTCGAAGAGCTTTTCTTGAGTGGCGATACGCTCGTCAGTGTGTCGGAGCAGGATGATCTGATCACCTTCAGTCAGTTCATCGGCAGGCGTTGGGTGAATTTCTTCCTCTCGAAGCACGAGCACTGGACGGGTCTTGCTCCAGGGCAGCTCTGCCTTCGCCTCTTCGAGGCAGATCCAGACAAGATCCTGAACCAAGGACTCGCCGCTCTGCACAGAGGCCATAGGTTCGACGGGCTGCTCCATCAGCAGATCGAGCCAATTATTGAACTCCATTGCCAGCGGAATAGAGACCGCACGTTCTTTTGCCGGATAAAGACTGCAATCGGGGAGGGTGAACGTTTCCAGGGCCAAGGACGGCTGCAGCGTATCGATATCGTCGCATCGACGATCATTCCAGCCGAGCTGCCAGTGAGTCAGCTTGTCACCATCGATACGGCTTTGAACGCCATGCTTAGACCACCATAAATGAAGCATGCGCTCTACGAAGGGCCTCTCATATTCGTAGGCTGGGATAGTCAGACGGCGACATGGGGTAGCTAACCAGTGCTGCCGATTAGGCCATAGCATTCCTACGATGACGACTTCTTCGACTACCCCAGAGAACTGTCGATAGGCTTTCACGCCATCCATTGCGGTGATTTGAATGGTCTCGTTCCAGCCTTCGTCGAGTTCATTGTCGAACCAATGTTCCAAGGCTGCTACTTCATGGGGGCTGCCACACAGCACCAACGTATCAGTCTTGTTCGCGCATGAATCCTTAAGGTGTTTTAGCAGCCATCTAGCCTTGCCTGTGATGGACTGCATAAGCAATTGGTGCCAGTCCCTTAACTGCTGAATCAGGTTGCGTGAACCCACATCTGACTCCCCGAACAGGCAGCTTCCTTTGTCGGCAATTTGCAGCCATCGCTCCAAGCAACGAATAGGGAAAAGACCCGGGCGAGTCGCTGCCTGTAATGTCGTCTCCAAGTAGGGAAGGGGGAGGCACAACTCGTTGAGGCTGCGAAAAACCTTGCCGATGATGGCCAAGCGTTCCTTCAGCACGAAATCCTTTCGATCCAGCTCGCGTCGTAAATCGAAGAACCGATCAGCGATCAGTCCCAGCTCTGAGTTGGCCCTTCGATCCTGGATCACCGTCAGTTTGAACCGGGAGTCGGATCCTGCAGGTGAAGTCAACAAAGCTGTATCGCCAAGTCGCATCACCCATAGATGGCTACGAGTTCCGTTCGAGCGAATCCTGTCCAGAGATTCGCTGTCACCCAGCGAGAGCAACGTGATTCGAGGTACCTCAGGGAAACTCTCTGACAGTGCACTATCCACGGCAGCGAAGTTTTCATTTCCTCCAAGCGTACCATCTATGACGAGAACGAAAGGCTTGCTTGCTTTGCTGATCGCTTCAACCAGCTCCATTACGTCCGTGGAGCCATCCACAACTAGCGTTTGGGAGGCGGATGCCTTGTTGCGCTTGAGGTCAGACGCTCGCAGTACGCGAGTACGCAAGGCCTTTACACGCGAGAGATCGTGGAAACCGTTACGGGGCCGGGAGATAAATACGATGTCCGGACACTGCTCCATGTTGCCCGGATTGAGCCAAGGTGAACGTATCCCCCCTTGCAGTGAATCCAGCCGGATCCGTTGCAGATATACCATCAGTCGGGTGATACCTTCCCCACCCATCAATGGCAGCGCAATCGCCACTGACTGACCGTATTTCAGAGCCCGTCCCGCCACCGCGAAACTTGTGCATTCGGCTACATCAGGAGCGGTCAAATTGATTGATGACCACGCTTCTGAGTTGGGGTGGAGTAGTTCACTAGCGGGAACTGCTCCCCACGCACCCTGCATCACCTGCACCCAGCCAGATTGACCTGTTGTTTGCTGGGTCATGATTAGGCCTTGGCCTCTTGAGGCGCCTTGCTGAGCAGGGCAGCCTTAATGCTTTCAGGAATGCGATAGAAATTTTTCTTAGCCACTCTGCAAGGAACGATGAGGCGCAAGCGGGTCAACCAACGAAGTGCCTGCTGTGGATCGACATCCCCATAGTCATCCATGAGCTGCAACTCAATATCTTCTTCATCGAAGCGCTCTTGCTCACACAGCGCGCTCAGCACTTGCCGCCCCCAGCTCACAGCGGTTACGCCGGTCTTTCCGAGGAACTCTTCCATGCTCTTGGGCTTGGCTTGAAGCACAGATGTGTAGGCCGCACCGAAGCCGCTCACCTTGACTACATCGGATTTCTTTTTCTTGGCAGCCAACAGCCTGTCCAAGGAGAAGTACCATCCCTGGCTATAGCTTTCCAAGGTGTTGGTCGATGTTGAAGTGTTCTCAAGGTTTAGCTTGTTCAGCAGGTGCGCCATTGCGGTCTTCTTCCAGACATCCAAGGCGATGAAGGGCTGCATGGTTTCTCGGCCTTGGGTGAGCTGAGGATTAGATTCCCACTGCCACAGGGCTCGCGGCGACATGAGGAAAATGACCCGAACGCGGTTGCGTTTGGCGTTGGTGTTCAGTCGTGCTTCGTGTGCAACGTCAAGCAGATCCAACGTCAGACTGATCGGTTGTTCACCTGTAATCTCAACGAAGAACATGATGTTCTTGCGAAGCGACTGAACACCAATGACACTCTCGACCAACAGCTTCTTGAACTCACTGGCTGAGCCGAGATCGGTGTCTCTTTTGTGAGCTGGAACGTAGCGGCCAGAGCTCTGGTTGGTGGTCAGGACAGGCTCCTCTTCCCCAATTGCCAGGAGAGACTCAAGCATCCACTGAGGATCCAGCCCCAAGGCCTCCGACCCTGTGATGATGCCGACGGAGTAGTTTGAAGAGCGCGCCTCAATGGCACCAAATGTAGGCTTTTCACGCACCTCTTCGCTGATGAGCAATTTCTCGTCTCGCAGCGTAAGCGGGGATGGGCGTGTAGCGTTAACCGGATATGCGTGCGCGGACAATGGGTCGTTCTCATTGATCGCATCTACTGCAGCCAGCAGTTTGTCTTCGATGTTCTGTTGGCCGCCCACCAAGTTCATGATGTTGGTATTGCGCAGAGCGTATTCCTTGCCGCCCTCGGTGCGCCGCATGTACTGAAGTACGCCTAGGCCGCACAGCTCATCCAGAAACGCTTCAAACTGCGCATCGGTCATCGGCTCGAAGATATGCGGAGCCCACTCCTGGACAATGAGTTTCGCACGGCTGGGAGAGAAGCTGCTGGTGCTTTGCGAGATCAGGCTGTAGGCAATCAACTTGTAACGCAGGTCAAGGTTCAGCGTGATGTCAAAGCGGTCGCAGATGAGCTGTCGAATGTTCGGATCCTTTCGAATCTGCTCGATGTCTTCAGCGGTGATGGTGACCGATCCCACGCGACGGTTGTGACGTGCATTCAGGGTCTGGATCAGTTCATGGCAGACAATGTGAATCAGGCCGGGATGGCGGTTTGTTTCGACAAGAATCCTGTTCATAAGCAAGGGAGACTCGAACTCATAACCCAAATGCCCCAGTGGTTCGCGAATGAGCTGAAGCGCTTCTGCAGGGCTCATGATCGAGACCTGAATAGCACTGCCGAGCTGGTGCAGCGGGTAGTTCGGGGCGTCAGCGAATCGGCGTACGTTCTCCAGACCCGCAATTACGACCTTAAACCGGCCATTGCTGTTGTTCACTAAGCCACTGAGCTCACGGAAAATTCGGAAGCCGTTCGCAGCATCAAGTCCCAGAATCGGATCAATTTCGTCGAGACAAACCATAAGCGCATCTGGGTTGTCTTTGGAAAAATAATCCCGCAGCTCATCGACCATCCCATCAGCGTCTGAGGGGGACGAATTTTTGACCAAACCGCTCGTGACGGCAGCGTGGTGAATCATCTGCCAAACCCGATTCCGGTGTTTTTCGAGCTCATTGCCAGAAAGGTTGGCGCGATCCAGGTCTCCATCCATTTGGTACAAGAAGGCATGGTGACGAAGCTCAGGGTTGTGGAACAAGCGCCGTGTTTCGTTGAGCAGCGTTGTTTTACCCAGTTGTCTGCCACCAAAGATCATGGCTGCACCGTTACGCATGGTGGTCAGCGATTTAATGTCTTTCTGGCGCCCATAGCGCATTTCCGGTGGCGCCGGCTGCATCTGGTTGCCGGTGTACGGGTTACTGAACGTCCATGGCAAGCTTAGTTGCAGGAAGGTCTTGAGCCGTTGGTGATCCGGTACGTTGAGACCAGCCAACATGGTCATCAGGACGGGATCGACATGGAGTAGCGCATGTTTCTGCTGTTTTGAAAACTTGGCCAACTCGTTGCGCTCATCGTTCGAAAGCTCTTTTGCCGATATCAACACCGTACGTTCGTGCAGGAACTGGGTCTGCTCGGTCAGCAGTGTGCGAAGCTCAGTGAGCGTCCACTCGCCGTTGGCAATCAATACGTTGAGGGCCTGCTCTTCAGATTTTTGGTTGAAGAACACGATCCCACGCCCCGTATCATGCCGTCTCACGTTCAAGGTGAGGTGGGCAATGTGGCTTCGCGAGGAGAAGGCGGTACGCTGCGAGGTCGCATTGCTAAAGAGGGGTGTCGCGGCCTCAAGACCTAAGGCATATAGAATGCGTACCAGCTCTTCGTAGGTTGCTTTGTCCAATGACTTGACGCGGCGGCGCAGGCTGATCAGATCCTCGATGGCCAGTTTGTAGTAGGCAGGCAAGGTGTCTAAAGACAAACCTTTCAAGCTTGCGCTGGAAACATGGCGGATCACTTCACGAGGATTGCGATTCTGACTCAGCATTGAATGGAGCTGTGGTTCAAGCAGGAGAAAGCGCTTGAGCAGCTCAGTACCAGATTCTGTCTCGCTTTGCAGCGCCTCGCCTTTGTCCAACGAGTGCTTGAGATGTTCAAGCATCTCCTCGGCGACGGTCGTGTCATGTGTATTGAGCGCCGAGCGGATCTGTTCCTGCCACACTGCGGGTACCCAATCCACCCCGCGATCAACCAAAGCTTGGTTAACGAGTGAATCTAGGGATGCCTCAAGCTCCTGCTTCTTGGTCGTGAACTTGGTTACGATGCTTGACTCAAGGGTGTCTAAGCTGTGGTGAATCTCGCCAATGTCATCCAGCGCCTTGAGGCTTTTGAGTTGATCCTGAAGGTGCTCAAGCTCGCCACGCAGTTGGTAATGTCGTTCATCGTCGATCAGCGAGGCGATGTTCGCGTTATCCAGCAACCCCCTTATCTGATCGCTTCGCAGGTTGCATTGGCGAACATCTTCCAAGAACGAGCGCTTGATCGCTTCGATGTTCTCCGCCATTGAGCCCTTGTGGACGTCTTCATGGTTGAGGGTCAGAAGCAGTGCATGACGGAAGTTCTTACGTTCCAGCGCTTGATCGGCAAGTTCCAGATCGCTGACGCCCTTTTCAAGCAGGCTCGTCAAAAGGGCCAATTGATGATGAGGATTGTCGTCTGGCGAGGTGGCCAGCCATTCCGAAGGCCACTGAAGCCAGCCATTGATTCGGGAGATCTCCCAAATCGTTTCTTCATGTCGCTCTGCCACTTTGTTGATACGTTGGAGTACACTGATGGCGAGTAGTAAGCCGGCTTGCTGCTCTGGATCTTCGGTGTTCTGGAGGCGCTGCTCTAGGTGCGCGGACGCCGCAGTAAGCATCGTAAGGAAGCGTGGGGCGAACTTACTGACTTCGCTGGTGCGTCGACCCAGCAGGCTATGGCCTTCGACCCACCGATCGGCGACGTCAACGATCTCGTCAATTGACCTTAGGAACCAATTTTTAGCGTTGCCTTCGATCTGCGGAGCGGAGGTGCTTTCGTTCATCATCTTGTGAATTTCAGCCGTCATCAGCCGAGACTGCTCATCCTTGTCTCGATACAGATCGGCAAACGCACGCACGTCGTCTATCCGTGAAGCATCGTCTCTGGTGATACTCTTGTAGGTGAGATCAAAGTCTTCACGTGCCAAACATTCCTTCATGGCTTTGCGAGCCGGAGCCCATCCGGTCTGTTTGTTCAAAATACGGTCTTGCCACTCAACAAGACGGGCGGCGAGTTTGTCACGCGCCTCTTTGTCGTTGCTTGTGGGTTGCTCACGCAGGGTATCCACATCCAGACGAGTATTGTGGCTGGAGAAACTGACCACTTCTTCGATCAACCGGGACACCGGGCCATCGAAGTTGCCGAGGACAGAGCCGAGCAAGCGTGGCGCGTTGGTCATCATTCCGAAGAACAACGTGGGCTGAAGTGTAGCGGCGAACACTAGGTAGGGAACAACACGTCCACCTGGGCGTCGATAAATCCAGCTTTCAATGATCTCCGAGGACAGCTGATGCAGGTTCTGCTGAACCCGGGTTACGGTCGCAGAGTCACCACGCCAAACGTGCATGCCATGGTATGCCGCCTGAACCAGTTGCAGCGACAACAGATCACCCGCAAGGCCCATTCGACCTGCAATTTCCAGCGTCTTGCTGGCCAGTGGAAGCTGCCCGCGTTTCAACCAAAGCAATGCGATGTTTTCTACTGCAATCGCGGGAACGACATCCATCGTCTGCTGACAATGCTCCAGCCGCTCTAGGGTTTCCCTTGGCTTGTTGAAGAATCGAGAGACATTGACTTCATCTTCCGACGCTTCCTGCATAGTTGACTCATCAGCTACATCGTTCTCGATACTGGTGAGAGTCGGATCTGAAGCTGCGTCTTGTCTCTCAACCGGATCAACAAAATTGACGGCGGGCTCAAGCGCTATGTTGATTTCAGGCTCGGGAAGAGATGCTGGCTCTGAGGCAGCCTCGGGAGCAGCCATTTGTTGTGGCTCGTCAGCGGTCGGAGGCTCTTCGTCGCCTGCGTCAGCTTCATCCGCGCCTAAACCAACCACAGAGGCCGGCGATATATCACCAACAGGGGTTTTACTTTGTGTACCAAGAGGATTGGGAAGGGGCGGAGTAGCCAGATCAGCAGATGACGTTCGTGACCAGGCCGTAAAGGCAGCCTTGGTGGAGGGGTGATAAGCGTCCGGTGTCAGATCAATTTCTTGCCCGTCTGCCGAGAGTGAATCAAGCCGGTACCCGGGTGGCAGCAACAGGTCACATCCTTGCTGCTCCACCTCTTGGTGCAGCCTATTGCTCTTGACGCGAGACTCTTCTGCCTCGGTAATGCTGCTGCGCAATTCACCTTTTTCACGAAAATTGGCAACCTTGAGTTTCTCGTTGAAACCAGCCAAGTCGTTCTCGATTTGGACGCACTGCGCTTGAGCTTGCTCAAGACGGGTCTTGAGTTCTACCGATTCTACTTCACGCTCGTCGGTCAAATCAGCCAAGAAAGTTTCCGGTACCTCATCCTGCAAACGCTCGTTGAAGAACTCCAGCCAGGCCGTTTTAAAGGCCATTAGAAACTCTTCGTCATCGAAATTCTGCAGTGACAGCTCACGACCAATTTTGATCAGAACGTCGATGCACTCGCCAAGTATTTTGCGAACCGTATCATCGCTGAGTGAGTATTCTTCCTTCAGACGAGGAAGGTTTGAGGAGATCAGCGCCTCGATTTGCTCGGCATAGTGAAGGTTGCCTGAATCAGTTTTTGCCTGCTCGGCTAACTGAAACAGCTCAGCATAGAGGGCATACAGACTCAAGGGTGCGGCGGGGGGTATTGATGCAGTCGGCGGCTCGACGGGTGTCGCTGTCTGACCTGGCTGCTCTACCGAGTCTATCACGCCAACCCGTCTAGCCTTCCTCTCGTCCTCCAGCATCGTGGAGTAGTACCCCATCAGCTCAGGTTGGCACGTCAAGAAAATACCCAGTAGCTCGTGGCCGAAAGGCGTGGCCATGGCATAGACGCCATCTGCCAGCGTTCGACGCTCTTCGTTGTCGAGCTCGTTCCAGCTCGCCAATCGATCGAACAGGATCCCCACCATTCCACCTAACTGATCGACGTACGTGCGACTCTTAATGAAGTCCTTTAGTCCGGTTTCCCAGTTCTTCCCGCTATCAACCCAATCAAGCCGTTTTTCGAGCATGGCGCTCAAAGTGTCTTGGTCTTCCTGAGTCAGCTCACCGAAACGCTGCGCCACTGCGCCTTTGAGTTCGTGCCAGGTCGGGTCTATGTCGTTCATGACAACTCGTTCCCAGCTGCGGTATCCGTCAATTCTTTTCGACTTTTTGAGCAAGCGCTGCTGGAGGTTGAACAAGTCCTTGAGTAGGAGCTTCAGACGGCCAATGGAGGTCTTTTGAAAGTCCATTACTCGAAATCCGGGTTTCACGTTCGCCTGCTCGATCCGGCGAAGAGATCTGGACATGCCGATCATCCGTTCCAACACGGAAGTATCGAGCACACCAGTTTCGGGACATAACATGGTGCGGTCTGGAAAACCGACCCCATCGGCAGAAAATTGCTCAATAAGGGATTGGTCGACTACATCGATGCAAATCAGATTTGGCATTTGATATCCATATCAGACTAGGTGGGGAAAGCTCGCCAGAGCAAACCTCTCTCCAAACGGGTAAAACATCCCATCGGAAGGAGGCATTCCACGCTGCCTGTGCGGCAGTTGAATGACGAAGCGTAGTAGCCCAAAGCTACTACACTAGGGATTTTCCGGCTAGCCAGACAGTGGGCCATTCGTCCGTGAAATTTCGAGAGCCGTGATTTATCCCTGAGTCGTTAGACACTAGAAGAGCGCCTTTCGCCGAGCTCAGCCGCCGTGACCGGCAGAGACCGGCCAAGCGGTTATTTTCAGCAGACATGAACAGCCAATGCTGGAGGGATGAACCTGAGAGCTAGAGACGATTTAATCGAGAGGTTGGCTAAACTCTCCGGTGATACGCCAAGTCGTGCTTTCGTGCTCCTCGAATGTCCCTCCCAATTCGAATGATCCTTTGGTCAGACTCGCGATGAGTTTGGCGTTCACGCCAAAATCATCCGAATAACTAATTGTCAGATCGAAGCCCTCAAGTCCGCAGTCGATTCGATCTCTGGCAATTTGCTGCCACACGGGCTCGTGAGGAAACCACACAAGATTATCGGGGATTTTTGGCGCGGCGAGCCCCTTCAACGTGGCCACAAAAAGAAGGCGTTCATCGGTCTTATTTGAGGATGAAAAGCCTGCCGAACCTTGCGCGTTTGCCTCGGGTACGCTCGCTGAAAAATCAACACCAAAGCCACGCCCCCATCCTTTTTCGTGCTCGACTCTTATCTCGTCGGATTCCTCATGACCGTAAGACGATTTATCTCTTGGATCACCATCCTATCTCGGGCGGCAAAAGGAGCATCGATCACGCGGACAAGACTTTTTGAAAGCTCGCGAAAATCGCTGTTTCGCCCCTTGCGCTCCCAACCTTTACCTTGAAATCGGCTCCCATTTTCACCGAAGAACCATAGAGTAGACATCTTGAAATAGAAGTCATCAATGCGAGTCTGATTCCAGTTTCTGATTCTGCTAGTCGTCCGAAAAAGCTCCACTGATGTAGCCCTGTTCTTGCGGAACACCTTCATCTGATCACGTCGTTGGATAAGGTACGATTTATAGCCTTTGAGCCGTCGTATCGCTGGGAGTGGAAGCCGATAGGCTTCTATGCTCTCGTCAGGTTTCGCTCCCTTTTCGCCGTTCTTACCTGCAGGCTGGCGAGCTTCCTGATACTTATCGAGCCAAGTTTCATTCAGCGTGACGCTGACTTCGAAGACCTTTTCGATCCATTCAGATGCCAGCTGAAACTGCTCGTCAGTGATGCAGGCAAAGCCGTTGGCCTCGAAATTGGTGGAGAACGCCGCCTGGGTCAGGTTGGATGAGCCTAGTAACGCATAACACCTTCCATCAAGTTCTTTCCAGAACATTGCCTTGGGATGAAACCCATTGATTGATTCCGCTACCATGAACTCCTGGTGGCGATCGGCAGGGAGCCACTTCATGACTGCTCTGCAGGCGTCCTTTCGGGTAATACCAAAGTCTTTACCAACGATGAAAAGAAACGACTCACACTGGCTCCCGAGCTCCTCTGCGATACCCCATTCCGTGAGATATGCGCTGACAATGTAAAGCTCTTTCGATTTGCTCAATGCTCGTTGGTAGATTTTTTCAAGGCAGAGGCCTTCAGATTTTTTTGGAAGCAGAATCAGTTCCATATGACGTCCGTATCAGGAGGGATAGAGAGTTCGGGTTTGCGTTAGGCCGACAACGTCGAGCTTGGTGCGAGTTCGAGTGTCCTATAGGAGCGGTGATCAGCATCTGGAAATTTATCGATTACTATCCGAGCACCACCGTCCCACTTGTTGAAGGTGCCTGCCCGACACCCATGGGCGACTGCAAGTATCTGGGCTTTTTTGCCATCGTGAACAACCTTGTCCGATTTGTGCCGACTTGCGTGGTACGCGAGAACAGGCAACTCCAAGTGAGTTCCCTGTCAAACCTGTAGTGGTCTAATGAAACCGGAAACCATACGATGATGGCGTGGGCCAATCAAGCGAGGCGCGTGAGAAAGGATGCTGGATTAATTTTGGAAGCTGAAGTGTTAGAGAACGGAAGGTGAAAGACGATAGCCGAGTCTGAGCTTTATCTGCCTCTTTTTGCCGAGCGATTGCAGCGAGCATGCGAATGACGAAACCATGGTGTTGTGGACTTGAGTCAACGCGTGCTGATACGGAGTGGGATACGGGGGAGGGAGTCCAGGAGAGAAGTGAAGATCTAGCTTGAAACCGCCCTCGACCCGGTGTGTAAACCAATTTTTTGATGTGTAAACCACCGCGCTTTACACGTAAAAAAACTGGTTTACACATTTTCAGAGACGCCAGCCTTAGGCCAACGTAACCACCTGCTGGGATCGTAGTAATAGGCACGCCTGAAACTGGCACCAGGCTCGCCTATAAGGGGGAGGCAGTGAGCGGATGGCGATGGTGTAGTCTAGGATCAGACCGCAGAAGGAGCGTACTCATGAGCACTTTGCCCCCCGATCAACAAGCCCGTTATTTGGAAGTGCTCGACGCCGTGAAGCGCTTGTATGGCGGCGATATCGACGCAGCCATGCACTGGATGTCACGTCCGGTAAAAGCATTTGGCGGCAAAGCTCCTGCCGCTATGGTCACGACCAGGCTGGAGACGGACACGGTTATCGAGTTTATCAGGCGCTTGGAGCATGGGTTTGTTGCGTGAGTTGTCTAGACGATGCCCTTTAGGTGGAAGTCTGGACATTGAGCCGGGGCGGCGCCAGAAATAGCTCGCTTCGAACCCCAAACGGAAGCCGACTGTCCACCAAACCAAAACCCTGCCGCTCCCCGCTGGCCGGCTACGCGACACCCAACAGCTTTTCCAGCTGTGCATGCTCCCAGGTGCTAAGCAGCTCTACGGGGTCGGTACTGTACGACTGCAGCGAGTCAAAAATGTAGGCACGTCCCTCCGGGCTGTAGCAGCTGTCGCAATAGTCGAGCGTGTCACAGTCGTTGTAGAACGTGAGCACCCAGCCATCGGCCTCCACCGTCATCAAACCGCAATAGATCTCAGCCCAAGACTGCTCACCTAGACGGCGCATGCTACGAACCCCGAGAGCGATGTCCCGCAGGATCTGATAAGCCTCGCGGGCCGTGAGCAGTTTTGCTTCCAAAAGAAGTACCTATATCTGGATGTTGCCGAACTGTCCGTGTCCGAACTCGGCTGACCGCATGGTAAATGAAACTTGGCATGGTGGGCGTGTTACGCGGGCATCAATTTGGTAGCCTTCGGCCTTTTTGGAGCACATCGCTGACAGTCAACACACAGTCCAAGCTCAGTGCCCGCAACGGCGCAACTGACATCTCGCCGCCCACGCAATCGAATGAGGTCATCGAGCAACTGCTGGATCACCGGAGCGTCCGGGCGTTCACTGATCAGCCCTTGCCTGATGGCACAATCGAGACCCTGGTCGCAGCAGCCCAGTCCGCATCGACATCTTCCAATCTCCAGGTCTGGAGTGTCGTCGCCGTTCAAGATGTCGATCGCAAGAAGCGCCTGTCCGGCCTGGCCGGCAATCAGGCCTATATCCATCAAGCCCCACTGTTCCTGGTGTGGCTTACAGACCTGTCCCGGGTTTCACGCATAGCGGAGGAGGCGGGGGTAGAGCTGGAAGCACTACCGTACCTGGAAAGCTTGTTGCTCGGTACGATTGACGCAGCCTTGGCTGCCCAGAACGCTGTTGTCGCTCTGGAGTCGCTGCGGCTTGGCAGCGTATACATCGGTGGCATCCGTAACGATATCGAAGGCGTTGAGAATGAGCTGGGGCTGCCTCCCCAGGTCTATCCCGTCTTCGGCCTATGCGTCGGTTACCCATCACCTGACCGACCTGCAAAGGTAAAACCGCGGCTACCGCAGCAAGCCGTACTGCATCACGAAACCTATACGATCGCCGGCGAGGAGGGCGTCCTCTCGGAATACGATGCGCGCCTGGGTGCGTTCTATCAGCGCGAAGGAATGAATGCTTCCGACTGGTCGGAGCAAGTGATCAACAGACTCCGGAATGTGTCGAGCCTGCATGGGCG
>Ga0247819_10000161_pt1 | contig 41708 bp, 39 predicted proteins | sample 13C_Xylose_Day6_FD_193428 | JGI IMG/M metagenome (GOLD analysis project Ga0247819, IMG submission 193428) | Soil microbial communities from agricultural site in Penn Yan, New York, United States - 13C_Xylose_Day6 | ecosystem: Environmental > Terrestrial > Soil > Agricultural land | place: USA... | reverse complement strand
TCGTTATTCTGCCTCTTCACGAAGGGCTTCACATAGGCGGGCGGAATCAGCCGCACCTCATGGCCGAGATCGCCGATAGCCCGACCCCAGTGATGCGAGCTGGTACAGGCCTCTATCGCCACCACACAAGGCGGCTGTGCCGCCATGAACTTCAGCAGCTGCGCGCGCGACAGCTTGCGGCGAAACACAACAGACCCATCCGCCGAAGCGCCATGCGCCTGAAACACGTTCTTGGCCAAATCCAGGCCGATGATGCTAACCTCTCCCATGGACGCTCCCTTCCGTAGCGGTGCTTCAACACCCGCCACCATGGCACAATCGATGCCGCGGGGGGCGTCCACCCCATCGCTTACATTGCTTCTACGCACAGCGACTATGAACTCTGCCAATCACCCCATCACGCTTGCTGCTTGGATGCGACTTATCGGCACACAACCAGCAGCGATTGCTGGGTCTGTCGCAAACTCAGCACGGGTTGAGGACAAGCCTTTGGCTCGACATACTTATCCCGCGAGTGCTTCGAACTGCTGAAAAGAAGTCTTGCCGTCTGCGGCAAGTTAGCCCTGGCGGATCATGTGGGCGGTCTCGATGCCGGCAATCGTTGCCTGAGCAGATGCAAAGGATTTGAAGCCCAGCATCGGTCGGGTCAGCTTCTTTATGAAGCGATGGTCCTGCTCGATGACGTTGTTGAGATATTTCACCTGCAGCACTTCGATCAGCCAGTACCAACCGACGAGGATCAGCTCGACGTTCATGTTGTCCCGCCCGGCCAAGTTCGCGCCGCTCTTGTCGATGACCACCTTGTCTGGCCAGCCGTTATTTCCGATCGTTTGGGCGAAGAACGTGGTGGCCGCAGCTTCGTCGCGGCTCTCGGACACATAAAGTCAATGGTTTGACCACGCTTGTCGACAGTCCGGTAGAGATAACACCAGCGCTCTTTCACCCTGATATACGTCTCATCCATGCGTCAGGAACGACCAACTGCGGCCTCGCGCTTCTGCGCTTCGGCCGCGAGCAGTGGCGTGTATTTCACTACCCAGCGATTCAGTGTTGTTTGATCGACGGCCACGCCGCGCTCAGCCAGAATTTCTCCCAGATCGCGGTAGGAAACGGCGTAGCGGACGTAGAAGAACACGGCGTGGAGAATTACGGATTTCGGGTAATGGCTGCCCTTGAAGTCGATCATCCCGCTGTTGTCCTCTCGTCGCTTGTACCCGGCACGACATAGCAATTGCCGTTCGAAGCGAAAGGCCGTTAAAAGGTTTGCGACAGAGCCGACCAAGCTGCTGAACCTGCAAGGCTGGCAGTTGGGGGCCTGAAGATTGGGGTCCAGAATTATATGCGGGCGCGGAAGCTGCATTGCGAGGACCGCGCTTGACTGGCAGGAAGCATGTCAAGCGCGATCCGTCCCGTCAGGTGGCGTAAGCGTCCTCAAGGAGCACCGCCGGAAATCCGGCAATCAGGGCGTCTAGCTCAGCCTTGTCCGTCGTCAGGCAGGCCGCCGTGCTGAGAGCGTCGGCCAATGCCGCGCTCGGAGCGGAAATGCTGATCTGACGCCAAGGGCCGGAGGTGGGCGCCCCGGTCTGCGGGTCGAGGATGTGTCCATCGCGTCCCGCCGCATCGAAGCATGTCCCCAAGAGCGCCGAAGTCGCCAGAGCCCTTTGGTTCAGCGCGACTTCGGCTCGGCCTTCCGCAAGGCGCACGGGCCAATCCCGCCCGTCGGGCTGCGTCCCCAAGGCCCGCAGCTCGCCGGTGTCGATCAGAATGTCTTTCAGCCCCTCCGCTTCGAGAAGTGCCGCGACGCGGTCGGCGATATAGCCCTGACCGATTCCGTTCAGGGTCAGCGCCATGCCCGATGCCAGCGAGATCCTGTCCGCGGATGCCTCAACCCGCGCCCAGCCTGTGCGGCTGAGGGCCGCGACGCGCTCGGCCGCATCCGGCCTGCGCCCAACGGCTGCGGCCTCGGCCCAGAGCGCCCAGAGCGGCTGCATGGTCACGTCGAACTTCCCGCCGCTCGCGCGATACACGGTTCCCGCCAGCGAGAGGCAGTCGAGCAGTTCAAAGGGCGGAGCATTCAGCCGTCCCGTGCGATTGAGCTGCATCAGGGCGCTGTCCGGCCGGTAAAGGCTGAGGATCGATTCCAGCCGTTCGATCTCGGCCAGACAGCGGGCGGTGATAGCGGCGGCCTGCGGATGGTCGATGCGGATCGAGGCGCGCGCGCCCATTGCTTGTCCCAGCCAATGCGGCCCCGAACTGGCGGCGAGGGCCCGAGGCATCGTGGCGGCAACGGCTGAAATGGCCAGAAAGCGGCGTCGAGAGAGTTTCATGGCTTAACCTTTCCCCGGTTGCGCCAATGCGCGCAGACGTTGTTCGAAATCGCTTTCATCCTTGCTGTCGGAGGGCGATGAGGTGGTCCCATCCGCCGCGACCGGGGCCAGAACCATGTCATCGGGAATCTCGGTCAGGCGCACGACCTGCCCGCCATTGCTGGCCGCGATAGATGCGGCCGCGGCTTGCGAGGCAAAGGGGATTGTCTCGGGCGCGCCCATGCCGCCGGGCTGCGTCGAGCCGATGACGTAATAGGCCTCATTGGCGTCGATCCAGTTGCCCTTGCCGGGATTGTCCCAAGTTGCATTGGCCGCGCCCATATCGTTGACCTGCATCGCCAGAATTGTGTGGCTTTGCTCAGGCAGGCGCTGATAGGCGATCGCGTCGCGCACTTGGCTGAAGAATATCGGCATGCCCGGCAACCCTTCAAGATGGACCTGCGCCTTGGGGCCGGGATGCTCCAGCAGGTTCATCTGGCAGAAATGCCCGAGCGTTTCGGCGGTCAGCTCGACCGGGCTGGTATCCTGCGCGGTCTCTTGCTTGCAGGCAGCAAGGCCAAGCAACAGGGCGAGGATCAGGACGCGTTTCATGGCGTCACCTTTCGGAATGCGGCAATGGCAAGGGTCAGCGCAAGGACCGGCCAGACAAGGACCGAGGATGCGGACTGCCAAAGCGGGATGGAGGCCGCCGCCCCGCCGACGCCGCCGGCAGCGGCGCTGGCCTCGGAGGCGGCGAGATTGAACAGACGGAAGGCATCGGCGGGATTGGCCAAAAGCGCATAGGGCAGGACGCTGGACATTGCGCTGCCTTCGCCGCCCGAGACGATCAGCGCGAGCAGCGCCAGATCGTAAAGCACGACCGCCCCCAGCCATAGCCCGATGGCGAGACCCGCCGCGCCCGAGGGGCGTCGCGCCAAGGCGGACAAGGCATAGCCCGCGCCCAGAAAGGTCGCGCCCAGCAGAACCGATGTCCAGATCAGCCGCAACAGCGCCGGCAGACCGGCAACCGAGGCGGGATCGGCCGAGATCGCCGCGCCCGCCGCCGCGCCATATCCCGCCAGCGCCGCCAGCGCCAGAATGGCCAGATGCGCCAGCATCTTGCCGGCCAGAACCTCGGCCCGCGCAATGGGATAGGTCAGCAGCAAGGGCAATGTGCCGCGCTCGACTTCTCCGGCGATGGCGTCAAAGCTCATTAGCAAAGCCAGAAGCGGGATCAGATAGACCGAAAGCGAGGTCAGCGAGGCCACCGTCACCGACAGCCGGTCGGCCCCTATATCGCCGGTCGGGGCAGCTCCGGCGGCGGCCAGAACCAGCGCAAATATCACCATCATGGCGATGGCGATCGTCACCCAGCGGTTGCGAAAGGCAATGCGGAACTCGACGGATGCGATGGAAAGTATGCGGCTCATTGCCCGTCCCTCCGGCTGAAACTGGAATAGATATCCTCAAGGCTGGGCGGGATGACCTCAAGATCGGCGACCCGCGCGCCCAAAGCAGTGATCCGCGCCAGAATGCCCAGCTTTTCGTCCTGAGCACAGGTCAGGCGCAGGCTGCCGTCGCTGGCGGCGACAGCGGCGGGCAAGGCCAGCGCGAGGTTTTCGGCCTGACCCGGCGCGGGGGTCACGCTGATCCCGACCGGCAGGGCGGCGGCGCGGCGCAATTCGGGCAAGGTCCCTTCGGCGACCATGCGGCCTTGCGACAGGATCAGGATGCGGTCGGTGCGGGCCTCGACCTCGGTCAGAACATGCGATGACAGCAGGATCGACGCGCCCTCAGCCGCCAGACCGTCGAGCAGCGCGTAGAAATCGCGCCGCGACACCGGGTCCAGCCCCGACGTCGGCTCATCCAGCACCAGAAGACGCGGGCGTCCGATCAGCGCCTGCGCCAGCCCGACACGTTGGCGCATCCCTTTGGAATAGGTTCCGATCCGGCGCTTTCCGGCATGGCCAAGGCCGACGCGCCCGAGCAAGCCCATCGCCTGCGCAGCGGGCTCGCGGCGCAGCGCCAAATAATGCCGGATCTGCTCCTCGCCTGTTAGGGCGGGGTGGAAGGCCGCGTTTTCCGGCAGATAAGCGACCTGCGCGCGCGCCGAGGACGATCCGGGCGCGGCCCCGCAAACCGTGACCTCGCCCGCGTCAAAGGGGATCAGGCCAAGGATGATCTTCATCATCGTCGATTTCCCGGCGCCGTTATGACCCAGCAACGCGACCCGCTGGCCGGGCTCGAGCGTCAGCGAGACATCGCAAAGCGCCTCGACATCGCCGAAGCGCTTAGTGAGACGAGATATCGTCAGGGTCGATGTCATCGTAATTTCCTTTCGTCCACCGGCCTGCGGCCTCGGCCTCAAGTGCCTCGATCACGGGAGGGACGGCTATCGTCAGGGGGCGCATCAGCGGATGGCTGTCGGTGACGCCGCCGGGAAGGGTCGCGGGAAAGCTTTGCTGGCTCCAGCGCACAAGCTGCACCGCAGGCGAGCCGGTCAGCAGCGAGGCCGCCGGTTGCGACCACAGGATATGGTCCATCAGGTCGTTCGGGCGATAGCTGCCATCGGCGATACCGTCGCCGTTCAGGTCGAAGGCCGGATGGTCGGACCAGAAATTGCCGCGCCCCGCATGGCTCCATTCCATGAAGCGGGTGCCGACATATTTAACCTGCTCGCGATTGCCGACAAAGGCATTGCCGGTCAGCACGTTCTTTTCCGATCCGGCGGTGAAATGCAGGCCGATGCCGCAATCCTGAAAGCGGTTGTTCCAGATCAGGTTGCGATGCGCGTTATAGATGAACAGGCATTTCCGCTTCCCGCCGCGCACCAGATTGCCGCTGACATCGGCATTGTTGGCATAGTTCAGCATCAAGCCATGTTCGCGGTCGCCAAGGCTGAGATTGTTCAGGATCTTGGCCCGGTCCGAGAACATGATCGCAAAGCCAAGATGGTTCCCGACCGAGACATTGCCCGAAACCTCGGTCTTGCGGGTATACATGAAATGCACGGCAAAGCGCAGGTCGCGCATCAGGTTGTTGCGATAGATGCTGTCCGCACTGGTATTCGAGAAGATGCCGTCGCGGCCATAGCGGATGCTGTTGCCGTCCAGCAGCGTGCCGGGGCTGTTCCAGACATAGATGCCATTGCCGCGCTGGTTCATCTGAATGTCCCGACGCCCGGTGATCTGATTGCCGATCACCCGCGCATCGCGCCCGCCATGCACGTCGATGCCGTGCATGTTGTCGGTCAGCGTCAGCCCCTCGATCAGCGCGCGATCCGCCGCCTTGCGGATCTTGATCCCGGCATCCAGATCCTCGTTGCGGCTGCCCGAGCGCGTCACGCCGAAGCCGCGAAGCGTCACGTCGGGCGCGTCGATGGTGATGACCGTGCCTTTGCCCTGACCATCCACAATTGCGGATTCCGGGCCGCTGATGGTCAGCGGGCGGTCGATGGTGACGGGGCCGGCAAAGGCCCCGTCCTTCAGGATCAGCACATCGCCGGGGGCAGCCCCGGCAATGGCCTGGGCCAGACTGCCCGGCCCCGGCGCAACCTCGCGCTCTGCCGCGAAGGCGGGCAGAGCGGTCAGCAGGCCGATGATCAGGACGGACAGCCTCATGGTCATGCGGCCTTGGGCGTCACGAACATCCTGCCGCGCATCTCCATATGCAGCGCGTGGCAGAACCATTGGCAGTAATACCAGTAGACGCCGGGCTTCGCCGCGACGAAGCTGATAGAGGCCGTGGCCTGCGGGGCGACTTCCATAGCGACGCCGTGATTGCCGATGGTGAAGCCATGCGTCAGGTCATCGACCTCGTCCTGGTTCGAGATTATGACCGTCACATGGTCCCCCTCGTTCACGGTGAAGCTTTCGAGGCTGAAATTCGGCGCGACCGAAGTCATGTAGACCCGCACCTTGGTCGGATCCTCCTTGTCGCGGATGACCTGATCGCACCAATCGTCGATATTGACGCCATCGGCCTCGGCCTGTTTACGGGTCCCGGCCCACATCGGGTCGTTGCGGTCCCAGACCGACTTGATGTTCGACAGGATCGTGGGATCGACCGAGATGGCGTCATGGGGCTCGGCAAAGGTCGGGCCGTCATGGACCAGCACCATCTTGTCGCCCGAAATGTCGATCAGCTGGTCGTTCTCGGGCTTCAGCGGGCCGACATTCAGGAAGCGGTCCTTCGAGAATTTGCACAGGCAGACCAGCCAGTCATTGCGGGCATCCAGCGTCTCGCCCATCACCGTCTTGAGGTGGCCGGGCTGGTAATGCACGTCCAGCTTGTCCTTGATCGGATCGACCTTCTCGCCCTTATAGGCCTTGATCGCGTCCTCGATGTTCCACTTGACCACCTGGCTGTCGAGGAAAAGCGAGGTATAGGCATTGCCGCGCCCGTCAAAGGCGGTGTGCAGCGGGCCAAGGCCCAGTTCCGGCTCGGCCACCACGCAGCTGCGCGGATCGGCGCCCTTGTTGAAGATGTCGTCGAACTTGGTGACATCGACCACGGTGACGGTGGGCGACAATTTCCCGGCCACGCAAAGGTGCTTGCGGTCAGGCGCCATGTTGCAGCCATGCGGGTTGTTGGCGATCGGGATGTAGCGGGTGAAAGCCGAGTTGGCCTCCTTGCGGCCATCGACGACTTTGACGCCGTTGATCTCCTCGAAATGGCCGGCGGCAATCGCCTTTTCGATCTCGGCGATGTTGAAGACGACGATGTGATCCATCTCGGCTTCCGTCATCTCGGCGAGGGTCATGCCCATTTCCGAGTTGTAGGAGGTCGAGAAGGCCCATTTGCCCTCGTAATCCGCATCGCAGTTGTCGAGGTTGCCCGAGACCTTCACCTGCCATGCCACGTCCCATTTGTCGGCATCGACGGCGGTGAAGATATTGACGTAGTTGGACAGGTTTTCCATATCCTCGCCGTCATTGATCAGCGGAGCCTCATCCTCGCCATTGCAGAAGACATAGTTCGAGCGCGGGAATTTCTGCGGACGCAACCCGTGGATGCTCTTGGCGTTCGGGATCTCGAGGATGGCGTCGCATTTCATCACGTCGCAGCGCACCCGCGCGATGCGGGTATTGGCCTTGTCGTTCATGAACAGGAAGCGGCCGTCATATTTCCCGTCGGTGAAGGACATATGGACGTGGTGCAGGTCGCCATTGTCATGAATGCGCTTGCCGTTGGCGGCCAGATATTGCTTGGTCTTCTCGGTCATGGACCGTTCATGGACGGCAAGGGATTCATTGGTCTGGCCCCAGCCCGTGGCCGAGCAGCGGTTGAAGACCGGCACCCGCATCAGCTCGCGCATGGACGGCACGCCAAGGATACGCATCTCGCCCGACTGGCCCGAGGACCAGAAGCCGTAATATTGGTCCAGCTGTCCGGGCGCCACCGCGCCTTCCACGCCGGCGGCCAATGCCGCGCCGGAGGTAGCGACTGTCGCGCCGGTTGCCCCCAGCCCGACGGTCGCCGTGCCAAGGGCAAGGCGTCCCGCCAAGGTGCCGGCCGCCATTCCTCCGGCGGTTGCCCCAAGCAGCGAGCGGCGGCTCAGGCCCTTATTCTCGGTCGATTCCATGATCCGTCTCCTTCGTGATCACATGTTGGAATTGGTGGTGCGGGCGGCATTGGGATGCCCGGCAGGGGGCATTCCCAATGCTGGAGGCGGGCTGTCGGCCAGCTTCGCGCGCCGTTTGAGTTTCTTGATGACCACCGGGCATTTGGCCTCGGATTGATACAGCACCTGACAATGCAGGCAGTTGATGCATTCGTTCGGATTGATCTCTCCGGTCGGATGGATCGACTGCACGGGGCATTCATTGGCGCAGGTCTGACAGGGATTGCCGCATTCCTGATAGCGCTTGAGCCAGTCGAACATCCGCAGCCGTGCCGGGATGGCCAGCGCCGCGCCCAAGGGGCAAAGATAGCGGCAATAGAAGCGTTCGACGAACAGCCCCGCGACGAGCAGCGCCACTGCATAGGCGACAAAGGGCCATGCGCGGATGAATTTCAGCACGATCGCCGTTTTGAAGGGCTCGACCTCGGCCAGATGCTCGGCCTGCTCGATGCTCATCAGCGAGACGCCGAAAAGCCCGAGGAAGATCATGTATTTGATCGGCCACAGCCGCTCATGCAGGCCCCAAGGGAGGGTCCATTGCGGGATGCGGAGCTTGCGGGCGATCTGGTTGGTCAGCTCCTGCAACGCGCCGAAGGGACACAGCCAGCCGCAATAGGCCCCGCGCCCCCAGAAGAGCAGCGCGGCGGCGACGGCGAACCACAGGATGAAGGTCAGCGGGTCCAGCAGGAAGGCTTGCCAGCTGAAGCCCGCGATGAACGAGTTGAACAGCGCAAGAATGTTCACCACCGAAAGCTGCGCGTTGAAATACCATCCCAGCACCACCAGTGTGACGGCCAGATAGCCCATGCGGAAGATATAGAAGCGGCGCTCGTTCAGGGTGACGAGGCTTTGAAAGAAAAAGACCAGCGTCAGGACGGACAGCATGGCCCCCAGAATGACGATGCGGGGCTTGGAATCCTGCCAGATCCGTTTCCAAAGCAGGGATTGGGCTTGGTTTTCGTCCTGTGTCGCGCTCGCAGGCGTGGCCGTTTCGGTCACGGCCGGGGCAGGGGCGGCGATCTGGCGCAGATAGTGCTGCGGCAGTTGGTAGCCCAGTTCGAACGTGTGGAACAGCTTCTCGATCGGTCCGACCGGGCGCTGCACCAAAAGCTGGATGCGGAAGGGTTGGGTCGGGTCGAAGCCCGAATCCGCCGGGATCCGGAAAAGGTCCATCTCGGCGAAGTCCGGCGCATCCGAGGCGGCGACGGCGTTGATCCGGCGGTGGTGCTTGTCATGGAAGCGGACGGAGACATCGTCTTGGATCAGCACGATCCGGTCAAAGATCCCGCCGCGCACATAGCCCGAGCCCTTGAAGCTGTAGATCCCGCGCCCAAGGACCGCGACGGCCTGATCGCCCGGCTTAAGCCAACTTTGCAGATTGGCCATGGCCCCTTCGCCCAGCAGGGCCGCGCCGATGGCCGGGACGGAAACCAGCGCGGTATGCATCTCGATGAAGGTGGTGTCCGGCGCTTCGGTCAGGGCGCGCTCGGCTGCGCGGGGATCGGCGTTTTCGGCGAAGGCGGCATTCACCTGACCGACATCCAGCGACAGCCGGCGCAGCGTGCCATCGCCTTCCAGCGTCAGCCAATCGGCAAGAGCGGTGGCCTCGGGGTCGATCTCGAAGCGCGGGCCGGTGGCGGCGGTCTCGGGGGCCAGCCCACCAAGACCAAGGGCGCGCGCCACCTTCAGACCCGAGCGGATGATCGAATCGTCGATCACCATGACGGTGACGGTCGCGCCCGAGATGATGTCCACCTCATGCGAGGTGCCGCCCGAATTCGCCTCGGCCACAAGGTCGAGGCCCTGATATCCCGCGACGAGCTTCTTGATCTTGGCCTCGGGGATGCCGATCAGGACGATCGGCTCGGAATGCTTGACCAGCCGGACGCCGGTGATCTTCGCATCCTTGTCCACGGCGACAAGGGTATGGATCGGCTTACCGGAATATCCGGTCGTGCCGACGAAATCCGAGGTGACAAAGGCCCAAGCCACGGTCTCGCCCGATTTCAGGACGGGGGCCGCGGCGATGTCGTCGCGGATCGGACCAAAGGCTTCGGCGCCGGGAACCAGATCCGAGGCCTTCTGCTCGGGCAGGAGTTTTTGAAGAATCGTTTCGGCCTGTGCAGAGGAAAGCGGCGCGAGGGCCAGCAGAGCCAAAACCAAAAGGAATGTGAAATGTCGCAAAAGGCTCAGGCTCCGGACGTACTTACGGTGATCCCGGACACGACCGCATCATCTTGTCTGAAGGGTGGCAAATGCGCCATCCTAAACCCAGCGCCGGCTTGAGGAGCAAGCGCGATGGGATGATCGTTCAGGGAGGTCATGGTTGGGGGGGCGCGCGCTTGCATCGTGACCCGTCGAGGGGACAGGCGCGCGCTTGGACTATACGTCGCGTAAGTGGCGGAAAACCATGCGATCTCGGTTGCCAGTGCCGGGATTTCGCCACCGCCTGGCATGGTCGGCAGATTGCAGGCCGGGCAATTGCGGCAATCATGCGGGGCGGGGCGCTCATTGCCCTCCGCGTCCAGATAGACGGATCTTGCCTCGCCCTCGCTGCAGATCACCATCTCGGTCAGCAGGGTCGGCGCCATTCCGGCCTGTGCCGCAGTCCCGGAAAACACCGCCAGCACTGACAGAAGCGTCAGGCAAAACCGGAGCAATCGGGGCGATGACAAGCGGATCATGAAAGGCAGCTTAGACGGTTTCAAAAGGAATGCCTTGACTCAGATCAAGCGCGCGGAAATGCGCCTGCAGGTTTCAGCCGGCACGTCGCAGGCCCGGATCGCCGGCCAGAAAGCGGGCTTCATTAAGCCCGTCCACCTCGGAATAGGCGACGTGGCTTGCTGGAGAGCAGACCCCGTTCATGTTGGGAGAAAGACCAGTGGCCCATGAGGACAGCGAGCAACGCCCCTCGGCCATGACGCATAGCCCGCCGAATGCGAAAACCTCGGTCTCGATGTCGATTTCGCGGTTGATGGCGGTGATCTCATCGACGGTCAGGACACGCGGCAGCACGACGCGGCGGATGCCGAACGTGTCGGCATACATATTGATCGTGTCGGGATTGGCGGCGGCGGCCTGCACCGACAGATGCAGGCGCAGGTCGGGATGGGTCTCGGCGGCATGGGCGATCAGGCCGGGATCGGCTAAAATAACCGCATGAGCGCCCGCGGTTTTCGCGTCTGCCACGGCGCGGTGCCAGATCGCCTGCGCGCCGGCGCGGGGGAATGTGTTGATCGCGACCAGCACCTGCGCGCCGCGGGCCTTGGCATAGGCGACACCCTCGGCCATTTCCGCACGTGAGAAGTTCAGCCCCGGAAAATTGCGGGCATTCGTCTCATCGGCGAAGCCGCAATAGACCGTATGCGCACCCGCATCGACCGCCGCGCTGAAAGCCGCAGGAGTGCCTGCCGGGCAAACCAGTTCCATCATCAGAAAAGCTCCCTTCGGATCAGCGCATAGCCTGTGCGGGTTTCGGCCATCGCCGCAAAGCGCCGCAGCCAGCGGCTGAGCGGCCCGGCCATGAGGGCCAGTTCCTCGGTCAGGTCCAATTCGGCATCGTCCAGCGCATTGCGTAGCGCCTGCACGACCGAAGTGTCGCCCGAGATCTCCAATTCGCCCGAAAAGAACAGCGCATCCCCGTCCTCCGAGCCATGCAGCATCGCCAGAAACGCCGCCAGCTCACCGCGAATGGCGGCGTAATGCTCAGGCTCGGCTCCATCGCGCGCATGGGCGGTGATGCGGCGCGTTGACGGCTGCATCAGCAGGATCAGCGGGCCGTCCCCGACGTCGATCAGAATGAGCGCGCTTTCATAGCGGCCAAGGCGGGACAGGATCGAGGGCTTGCGGCCCGCGATCCGGCGCAGAAACGCGCTGAAGCTCAGGCCGATCAACGATGCCGCCGGGGCCGGCAGCGGCAGGCGGAGAAGAAGCGGGGGCAGGGGGCGTGTCGTCATCATGCCAAGACGCTAGCGCGCAAAAACCGCCCACCCATTGATCTTGGTCAAGAGCGCCTTGGTTTTTGTGGCTTAGACCTTGGGCAAGAATTCCGACGGAGCCGCAGATGCGTCACCTTCCCTCCTTCCCGGATCTGCGGGATTTTATTGCCTTTCTTGAAGCGCGGGTCTCAGATCCGGTTTTGTTGCGGCACGAAATGACGGCCGTGCAGCTTGCGGCCTTGCGCGCCGGCGGGTCGGCCTTGCGCTTCGACGCGCATGACGGCCCGAGCATGCCGGTCGTGACCAATCTGTTCGGCACGCGTGAGCGGGTCGCGGCAGGGCTGGGGCTGACGCTCGACCAAATTCCCGCATTCGGCGATTTTCTGGCCAGCCTGCGTAGCCGGCAATCGCCCGAAGGGATGCGCGACGCCCTCTCGCGCTGGCCGATGCTGCGCGCGGCCTTGGCCGCCCGACCCAAATTGTTGCGGCACGGGCCGGTGCAGGAACAGGTCATGCCGGGATTGGACGCATTGCCCGTGCAAACACCTTGGCCCGAGGATGCCGGGCCGCTGATCACTTGGCCGGTGGTGGTGACGCGCCCGCATGACAGCAAGGACGGCGAACTGGCGCGCTACTATCTGGGCGTCTACTGCGCGCAGGTTCTGGGCCCGGATCGGCTCATCAGGCGCTGGCTCGCGCATCGCGGCGGGGCGGCGCATCACCGCACTTGGCAGCGTGCAGGCGAGGCGATGCCCGTCGCCATTGCGCTTAGGGCCGATCCCGCGCTTTTGCTGGGAGCCGCGCTGCCTTTGCCGGAAGCCGTCTCGGAGCTGGGCTTTTCCGGGGTCTTGCGCGGTCAGCGCACCGATCTCGTTCAGGCGCGCTCGGTGCCCCTGCTGGTTCCAGCCCGCGCCGAGATCGTCATCGAGGGCTGGAGCCATCCCGATGAGACCGCCCCTGAAGGCCCGTTCGGGGACCATACCGGCTGTTACAACGCGGTCGAATACTTCCCGGTGATGCGGGTCTCGGCGATCACCAGCCGACGTGATCCGCTTTACCTGACGACCGTGAGGGGACGCCCGCCCGATAAGCCTTCGGTCATTGGCGAGGTCTTCAACACCTTGGCCCTGCCGGTGATCCGCATCCAGATCCCCGAGGTGCAAGACCTGTGGCTGCCCGCCGCCGCTTGCTCCTATCGCATGGCGGTGGTCAGGATCGACAAGCGCTTTCCTGGTCAGGCGCGGCGCGTGATGATGGCGCTGTGGGGGATGCTGCCGCAATTCTCCAATACCAAGATGATCGTCGTGGTGGATGACGATCTGGACATCCGCAATTGGGACGACATCGCATGGGCCTTGGCGACCCGGATGGACCCCGCTCGCGATGTGATGGTGCTGGACCGCACGCCGATTGATTATTTGGACTTCGCCTCTCCGCTCGAAGGGCTAGCGGGCAAGATCGGCGTGGATGCCACGACCAAGATCGGCTCGGAAACCAGCCGGGAATGGGGCCGCGAGATGCGCCTTGACCCGGCCCATGCCGCCCGCGCCGAGGCGCTTCTGGCTAGGATCGCGGCATGAGGGTGGTTTTAGGTGTCTCCGGTGCCTCCGGGGCGGTTCTGGCGCTGGATTGTGCCCGCGCCTTGGCCCGCGCAGGGGCGGAGATCGATCTGGTCCTTTCCGCCATGGCCGAACGCACATTGGCCGAGGAGGTCAGGCCGGACGCACTTGGCCAGTTGCAGGCCACAGCGACGCGGGTGCATCCGCGCGGTGATCTGGGGGCGGCGATCGCCTCGGGTTCTTGCCCGGTCGCGGGCATGATCGTCGCGCCCTACTCGATGCGAAGCCTTGCCGCAATCGCGCATGGCTTTGACGACAGTCTGCTGACGCGGGCGGTGATCCTGCCGCCCGTTCCCGCCTTTTACCTGCGTCCGGCAAGCCTTGCCGACGTGACGACCCAGATCGCGGCGCGGGCCGTCTATCATTTGCATCTGGCCCCGTCGCAGGCGCGGGCATGGACCCCTGAACCAGCCGGAGAAAACCCATGAGCGATACTCTTCTTGCCGCTGAAACCACCGTGCGCGACATCGCGGCCAAGCTGCCGGGCGCGGCCGAAATTTTTCGCAATTCCGAGATCAGCTTCTGCTGCGGCGGCGATTTGAGCCTGAAACAGGCCGCCGAAAAGGCCGGGCTGGACCTGGCCGCGCTGACCTCTCGCCTGCAGGATCTGATCGACCGCGCCGGGCGCTCCGCGCCGCAAGAGACGCCCGACTTGATCCGGCATATTCTGGACCGCTATCACGCCGCCCATCGCGAGGAACTGGATTTCCTGATCCAATTGGCCAATCGGGTCGAGACCGTTCACGGCGACCAGGAAGAGGCGCCGCTAGGTCTGACCGAGACGATGATCGCGCTCCGCGACGAGCTTGAGAACCATATGAACATGGAAGAGCAGATCCTGTTCCCCGCGATCCTGAACGGCGCGGGCGCGCATCTGGCCGAGCCGATCCGCATCATGAACGAGGATCATGCCGACGCCACCTCCCTGTTGCACCGGATCGAACATCTGACCAACGGGCTTAGCCTGCCCATCGGGGCCTGCGGCTCTTGGACGGCGCTTTACACCGGCCTGCACAAACTCTGCGATGATGTCGTCGCCCATATCGCGCTGGAGGAAACCGTCCTGTTCCCGCGCGCCGTGGCCGTCTGAGGGAAAATCACTCACCCGACCCTTTTTCGGGGGTTGGGTTCCGGCCCGGCGTTGCGAAGCGAGATCGCTTCAGAACTTCGCCTTTTTCATTGACGATCAGCCTCAGCGCGTTGCGGGCGTGATAGAAGGTCAGCCGATAGGTTCCGGCGTCCTTGTCCTGACCGGTCTCGCAACGGCTGGTGATCTGGCCGTTTCGCATCATCTCCGGCACGGATGCCGGTTCGACGCCCAAGGCCACGCCCAGCAGGTCTGCCGGGACGACGAAGTTGCCACCCTCCATCACGATCTGATTGCGGTCCATTGCGGCTGGCCTTTGTATTTTGGTGTTTCACAAAGTCAGATCATCTCGATCGGCCGGATTTCAAGCCGGCTGCGACCTTTGGTCATCCGCAGATCGCATGTCAGATTTCCGACACCTGTTTGCGCCAGCACAAAGATAAAGACACCAGATATTGTATCCATGTTTCCGGATAACCCCATTATTGGTAGCAATTGGATAGCAATATGACCGCGACCACCAGCGCGCAGGATTTCAGGCTCTTTCCCCGAGATCGAAAAACCGCACTTGTCGATGCCATTGCCACGATCAGCGAATATCTGGAGCAAACCGATTGGCGCGTAAATGCGAATGCCAATCAGGGCTACTCTCTGGGCGGGCTGATCCTGAACAGCTCGGGCAAGATGGTGGCGAATTACTGGCTGTCGCAGGTCTATCCGCCCGAGATTGGCGCGGCGCATCGCAATGGCGATATGCATATCCATGATCTGGACGTTCTGGCCGGATATTGCGCCGGATGGTCGCTGCGGACGCTCTTGACCGAGGGGCTGAACGGCGTTCCCGGCAAGGTCGAGGCCGGTCCTCCGAAACACATGTCCAGCGCCGTCGGGCAGATCGTGAACTTCCTTGGCACGCTGCAAAACGAATGGGCCGGGGCGCAGGCCTTCAGTTCCTTCGACACTTATATGGCACCCTATATCCGGCTGGATGCACTGAGTTACGATCAGGTGCGCCAGAATATGCAGGAACTGATCTACAATCTGAATGTGCCCTCGCGCTGGGGCACGCAGACGCCCTTCACCAACCTGACTTTCGACTGGATCTGCCCCGAGGATCTGCGCGACCAACACCCGGTCATCGGCGGGTGCGAGGTCGATTTCACCTATGGCGAGTTGCAGTCCGAGATGGACATGATCAATCGCGCCTATATGGAGATCATGTCCGAAGGCGACGCGAAGGGCCGCGTTTTCACCTTTCCGATCCCGACTTATAACATCACCAAGGATTTCCCTTGGGGCTCTGAAAATGCCGAGCGGCTCTTCGCGCTGACCGCGAAATACGGGCTGCCCTATTTCCAGAATTTCATCAATTCCGAGCTTGAGCCGCATATGGTGCGCTCGATGTGCTGCCGTTTGCAGCTTGATCTGGGCGAGTTGCTCAAGCGCGGCAACGGCCTTTTCGGCAGCGCCGAGCAAACCGGGTCTCTGGGGGTGGTCACGATCAACTGCGCGCGGCTGGGCTATCTGCATGCCGGGGATGAGGCTGGCCTGTTCGCGCGGCTCGATGAGCTGCTGCAACTGGGTCGCGACAGTCTGGAGATCAAGCGGGCCGAGGTCCAGAAGCTGATCGACGGCGGCCTGCTGCCTTACACCAAGCGCTATCTTGGAACGCTGCGGAACCATTTCTCGACGCTGGGCGTGAATGGGATCAATGAGATGATCCGCAATTTCACCTCCGATCGCCATGACATCACCACGGCTTGGGGCCATGATTTCGCGCTGAGGCTGCTGGATCATGTCCGCGCGCGGATGGTCGAGTTTCAAGAGGAAACCGGCCATCTTTACAATCTGGAAGCCACGCCCGCCGAGGGCACAACCTATCGTTTCGCCCGCGAGGATATGAAACGCTTTCCGGGCATCCTACAGGCCGGCAGCAAGGCCGAGCCGTATTACACCAATTCCAGCCAATTGCCGGTCGGTTTCACCGATGACCCGTTCGAGGCGCTGGCGCGGCAGGATCAGCTTCAGTGCAAATATACCGGGGGGACGGTGCTGCATCTTTACATGGGGACGCGCCTGTCCTCGCCCGATGCCTGCCGCAAGCTGGTGCGGCGGGCTTTGACCCGCTTCCGGCTGCCCTATGTCACGGTGACGCCGACATTCTCGATCTGTCCCAAGCATGGCTATCTCGAGGGCGAGCACGAGTTCTGCCCGAAATGCGATGCCGAAATCCTTGCCCGCAAGGGCACTCAACCCGCCTGAAGGAGGCCATGATGATCCACGACAAGAACCTGACAGATGCCAGTCTGGCCCTGCGCGATGACGAGCGCCAGCGTTGCGAGGTCTGGACGCGGGTGATGGGCTATCACCGCCCCGCCTCGTCTTTCAATATTGGCAAAAAGGGCGAGTTCCACGAGCGGCTGCATTTCGAGGAAACCCGTGCCGCGCTTTGACAGCAACCCGCATATCCGGGTCGGCGGCTTTGCGCCGGTCTCGTTCACCGATCGGCCGGATCAGATCGTGGCGACGGTGTTTTGTCAGGGTTGCCCTTGGGATTGTGGCTATTGTCATAATCCCGACTTGATACCCCGCGACGGGGGCATCGCATATGACTGGCAGGCGATCCTGCGCTTTCTGGAAACGCGGCGGGGATTGCTTGATGGGGTCGTCTTTTCCGGCGGCGAGCCGCTTTTGCAGCGCGGATTGCCCTGCGCCATGCGCGAGGTCCGCGCCTTGGGTTACCACGTGGGACTTCATACGGGCGGGGCCTATCCCGCCCGCATGGCCGAGGTGCTGCCGCTGCTGGATTGGGTCGGCTTCGACATCAAGGCGGGCGCGCAGGATTACGCCCGTGTGACCGGCGTTCCCGGCAGCGCCATCCGCGCCCATGAAAGCCTGCGGTTGCTGCGGGAAAGCGGCGTCGCATTTGAAACCCGTACGACACTCGATCCGCAGGTTTTCGACGATGCGGCAATGACGCGGTTGCGGGCGGATCTGACGCGGCTTGGCTTGGACGGCCACCGCCTTCAAGCCTATCGTAACATAGGCATACGCCCGACGGGCTGATCGTCTTTGGGTCAGGCTGCCTCATCCAGCAGACGGCGAACCCATCGCCCCGCCGCCCATGCCGCGGGGATCCCCAGCGGCAGCGCGGCCAGAACGGCCGTCACGGGCGAAATCGCAGACAGGCCAATGCTTTGCAGCAGCAGGCCCAGCAGGAACAGGTTGATCGCGACCGCCCCTGCCGCAAAGACGTAAAGCAGCAATGCAAGTTTCCAGACGAGCCAGCCTTCGGTCATTTTCGCCTCCTTGCCGATGAAAACATGCATCGCATCAGATTCTTTTTTCGTCCTTGACCGATGTTAAGGCGAGAACGGTTCACGAAGGCATGATCGGGGCATCGGCAACAGCTTCGAAAGGCGCTCGCCATGCGCGAAGTTCTGACAAAGAGCATGGCCCGGAACATTTTCTATGGCGGGTCTTTGTTCTTCATCCTCATCTTCATCGGCCTGTTCGCACATGGGCATTGGTATGTCGTCAACGTCTCGACCGATCAGGCCGGTCTGACCGACAGCGTCGTGCGTGGCAAGCATGTCTGGGAGGCCAAGTCCTGCGTGAACTGCCACTCGATCCTAGGCGAAGGGGCCTATTTCGCCCCCGAGCTTGGCAATGTGATGACCCGCTGGGGCATGCAGGACGATCCCGACGCGGCCTTTGACACGCTCAAGGGCTGGATGGAGGCCCAGCCCACCGGCATCGAGGGCCGCCGCCAGATGCCGCAATTCCATCTGAGCGACGAAGACATGCGGGCGCTGAGCGATTTCCTGCTGTGGACCGATCGGATCGACACGCAGAACTGGCCGCCGAATGACGCGGGCTGATCAGCGGGGTTAGGAGAAAATCATGAAATATCAATCTCAAAGAATTGCGCTGGCCTATATCTATGTGGCTTTGGCCCTGTTCGCGGTGCAGGTCACGATGGGGCTGGTCATCGGCTATATCTATGTCCAGCCGAATTTCCTCTCGGAAATCCTGCCCTTCTCGGTCGGGCGGATGCTGCATACCAACTCGCTGATCGTCTGGCTGCTGACCGGCTTTTTCGGCGCCGCCTATTTCCTGATCCCCGAAGAGGCCGAACGCGAGATCCACTCGGTCAAGGCGGCCTATCTGCAACTCGCCATCCTCGTCCTTGGCACGGCGGGGGTCGTCGTGACCTATCTGTTCAACCTGTTCGAGGGCAATTACCTGCTGGGCCGTCAGGGCCGCGAATTCCTTGAGCAACCCACATGGGTCAAGATCGGCATCGTCGTCGCGGCGCTGATCTTCCTGTGGAATGTGACGCTGACCGTCGCCAAGGGGCGCAAGACGGTGATCTCGTCGATCCTGCTGATGGGGCTTTGGGGGCTGGCACTGTTGTTCCTGTTCTCGTTCTACAACCCCGAGAACCTTGCGCTCGACAAGCAATATTGGTGGAACGTCGTCCATCTTTGGGTCGAAGGCGTGTGGGAGCTGATCATGGCCTCGATCCTTGGCTTCCTGATGCTGAAGCTGACCGGGGTTGATCGGGAAGTCGTCGAGAAATGGCTTTACGTCATCGTCGCCACGGCGCTTTTCTCGGGGATCCTTGGCACTGGACACCATTACTACTGGATCGGCCTGCCCGGCTATTGGCAATGGATCGGATCGATCTTTTCAAGCTTCGAGATCGTGCCCTTCTTCGCGATGATGGCCTTTGCCTTCGTCATGGTCTGGAAGGGGCGGCGCGACCACCCGAACAAGGCCGCGCTGCTGTGGTCGCTGGGCTGCTCGGTTCTGGCCTTTTTCGGCGCGGGCGTCTGGGGCTTCCTGCATACGTTGCATGGGGTGAACTACTATACCCACGGCACGCAGGTCACCGCCGCGCATGGCCACCTGGCCTTCTATGGCGCCTATGTCTGTCTCAACCTTGCGCTGTTCACCTATGCCCTGCCGATGCTTCGCAAGCGCGATCCCTATAATCAGGTGCTGAACATGGCTGCCTTCTGGCTGATGTCGGGGGGCATGCTGTTCATGACTTTCGTGCTGACCTTCGCCGGCACGATCCAGACCCATCTGCAACGCGTCCTTGGCCAATATTACATGGAGGTGCAGGACCAGATCGTGCTGTTCTACTGGATGCGCTTCGGTGCAGGCGCAGCGGTCGTGATCGGCGCCTATCTTCTGATCTACGCCATGCTTTTCCCGCGCCGCGAGGTCATCGAACCCGGCCCCGTCATCCAACATGCAGCGGAGTAATGCCATGGACGGACGGTTCCCAACGCAGGGGGCGCAAGCCCCCTACTATCTGGCACAAGGCGATGAATGCCAGGTCTTTGCGGCGGCCTATCACGCCAACCTGCCCTTGCTGCTGAAAGGACCGACCGGCTGCGGCAAGACCCGTTTCGTGGCGCATATGGCGGCCCGGCTTAACCGCCCGCTTTACACCGTGGCCTGCCATGACGATCTGTCAGCCGCGGATCTGATCGGGCGTTACCTTTTGAAAGGCGGCGAGACGGTCTGGATGGACGGGCCGCTGACCCGCGCCGTGCGCGAGGGCGCGATCTGCTATCTCGATGAGGTGGTCGAGGCCCGCAAGGACGTGGCCGTGGTTCTGCACCCGCTGACCGATGATCGCCGCATGTTGCCGATCGACCGCACCGGCGAGGAATTGCAGGCCGCCCCCGGCTTCATGCTGGTCGCGAGCTATAACCCCGGCTATCAGAACATCCTGAAAACGCTGAAACCCTCGACCCGGCAGCGTTTCCTGTCGGTCGAGTTCACCTTTCCCAAGCCCGCGCAGGAAATCCCGGTGGTCGCGCAGGAAAGCGGCCTTGGGCCGGAACAAGCCGCGCTGCTGGTGCGGCTGGGGGGCAAGCTGCGCGCGCTCAAGGGGCAGGATCTGGAAGAGGGGGTCTCGACCCGCCTTGTGGTCTATGCCGCGACGCTGATCGCGAATGGCATGGATTTCCACCGCGCCATCCGCGCCGCGATGATCGAGCCGCTGACCGACGACCCGGAAATCCGTAAGGGCCTGATGGATGTCGTCGTCGCGGTGACGGGCTAGGGCAGGGAACAAGCATGGGCCATATCGAGATCGCCCCTTGGGAGCCCGAGGAAACCGTTGGCAAGCTGTGGCACATGCTTGCCTCGCGCATGGACCCGCCGCGCCGCTATCCCGATGCCGCCATTCGCTGCGACGAGATGCGGGGCCGGATCGCGGTGCTGTTTCGCGGCCTTGGCGGTGCGCCCGATATCGAGCTGAAACCCGTGGCGGATGAGGCCGGTCGCCATCGCGTCTCGTGGCGCAGGAGGCTTGCCGTTCACGCCGACACCCTGCCGTGCGCCAGTTTCGACGGCATGGCCCTGCGCCTGCCCGCCGAGCTGGCGATGTTTCCCCGGCGCGACGACAATGAGGCGCTTTACCTGTGGCTTGCTGCATCGGCGGCCCATGCCGCGCCGCAGCCAATCGAGGCCGATCCCCTGCGCGCCGATCTGGCCGCGATCCGCGTGGGGCTTGCCATGACCAAAGCGACGCTGGACGCCGCGCCCGGTCTGCGCCCGATGTGGCACAGGCTTTGCGCGGCGCATCTTGCCGAACGCGACCGCCCCCGCCTGAAAGGAACCGAGGCCCAAATCGAGCGGCTTGTGCGTCACCTGCTTGACGATCCCGCGATGCCCAATGCGGGGCTGCTGGCGGGCTTTGCCGATCCGCCCGCCCATTGGCGCGCCCCCAAAGGATACCGGCCCATGCTGCCCGTGCCGCTTTGGCCGGATCTGCGGGTGGCGGCCAGTTCCGCGCCGACCGAGGTGGCCAGCCTTCCCTCGACCGGCACGCCCGAGGAGGCGGGCGACAGCACCGCGCGCAAAGCCCGCCGGATGGCCGCCGATCAGGCCGGGCGCAAGGATAGCATCATCCTTTACAAGTTCGAGGCCATGCTTTCATGGGCTGAGTTCATGAACATCAACCGCCGCGTCGAGGATGACGATCTGGACAATGCCAAGAAAGCCGCCGAGGACCATGACGAACTGGTCCTCGGCCACCTTTCCAAGGCCCCGGCGACCAAGCTGAAACTGCATCTGGACCTTGCGCCCGAGGATGTGGACCGCGAGCGGCTGGCGGGGATCTTTACCTATCCAGAATGGGACGCGCGGGGCGGGGTCTGGCTGCCCGACCATTGCCGCGTTCTAGCCGCGCCGGTCACGCCGGACCCACTGTTTCAGGGCATTTCCGACCCCGCCAGCCGTCGCCGGATCGAGGCCGTGCGCCGCCAGTTCGAGGCATTGCGCCCCGCCCGCCAGATCCGGCGCGCCCAGCCTGATGGGGACGAGGTCGATCTCGACGCCGCACTGCGCTCGCGCGCCGATCTGCGCGCGACCGGGCGCGGCTCGGACCGGATCTGGCAGCAGGCACGACCCGAGAACCGCGACCTTGCGGTCTCGATCCTGCTGGATGTCTCGCGCTCGACGGAAAGCGCGGTGACGGGTCGCCCGGTGATCGAGATCGAGCGCGAGGCGCTGACCGCGCTGGCTTGGGGCTTGGATGCCTGTGGCGACCGCTTCGCCATTCAGGGGTTCTCCTCGCTCAAGCGGGACCGGGTCTGGCTGCATGATTGCAAAAGCTTCGACGAGCCGATGGGATCGGGGATCGAGGCGCGCATCCATGCCTTGCAACCCGGTTTCTACACCCGGCTTGGCGCGGCGATCCGCCATGCCTCGGCCGGATTGGCGAAACAGGCGCGTTCGCGGCGCTTGCTGATCGTCATCACCGATGGCAAGCCCAATGATCTGGACCATTACGAGGGCCGCCACGGCATCGAGGACAGCGCCAAGGCCGTGCGCGAGGCGCGTCGCGCGGGCCATTCCGTCTATGGCATCACCATCGACCGCGACGCGCAGGCGTGGTTTCCGCGCATCTTCGGGCAGGGCGGCTTTTCGGTCATCCGCGATCCCGACAGGCTGATCTCGGCCTTGCCCGAGATCTATCGACAGCTGGTGCTGTGATGCGTATCGACGACCTGCCCGGCGAGTTGCTCCTGTGGATTCTGATCGCCTCGGAACTGCTGATCTTTGCCGCCGGGACCACCGCGATGATGGCGATGCGCTTTACCGATGCCTCGGGTTTCGCCTCGGCGCAAGACCTGCTCGACGGAAGGATGGCGGCGCTGAACACCGTGATCCTTGTCACCTCGGGTCTGTTCGCGGCGCGGGCCGAGCGGGACTCGGCGGCAGGTCAGCGCCGCTCTGCCCGGCTGGGCCTTGCGCTGGCGGCGCTTGGCGGGCTGCTTTTCCTGCTGGTCAAGTGGGTTGAATATGCCCGTGAGATCGGCGCGGGCATCGGCATCGAGACCCATCCCTTTTTCACCTTCTACTTCCTGCTGACCGGCTTTCATGCCGCGCATGTTCTGGCGGGTGTGGTCGTGCTTGGCCTTGTCGCGTTGCGGGCGCGGCCCGAGCCGGTTCAGGCGGGCGCGATGTTCTGGCATATGGTCGATCTGGTCTGGGTGTTGATCCTGCCGCCGATCTATCTTCTGGGGTAGGACATGGACAGGCTGACCCGCAACTGGCTGACGCTGATCGCCTTGATCGCCATGACCCTGGCGCTGTCCGCCTTTGACGGAAGGCCGGTCGCGGTCGGATTACTGGCTCTGGCCTTCTTCAAGGCCAGAGCGATCCTTGGCGGCTTCCTGCATCTGCGAGGGGCCGCGGGCTGGCTGGCTGCGGCGACGGTTCCCTTGGGGATCTGGCTCGGGCTGCTTTGGGGGCTGAACGCCGCGCTGATCAGATAGCGCGGCTCAGCGCGCCGACCGCATCGGCATGGGCAATGTCGCGCAAGTTCCTGACCGAGGCGATCGCGGCGCTGGAATGCGTGATCCGCACGCCATGATCGCGCAGGCGGGCAAAGGCGCGGCTGAGGCTTTCTGGCTTCATGCCCAGACGGCCCGCGATCAGGATCTTGTCATAGGGCAGGACCACGGTGGCGCTTTCGACGCCTTCGGGGCAAAGCTCTAGGAGGAACTCGGCCACCCGCTGCGCGCCGGACAGCGCCTTGAGCTGCTCGATCTGCTCGATCAGCCCCTGAAGGTGCAGGAAGGTGGCCGACAGGATCGCGGTCGCGATTTCGGGATGGGCGTGCAGGATGTCCAGAAATGCCTGCGCCGGGATCGCGATCACCTGACAGGCCGTGGTGGCCTCGGCCGTGACGGGATAGGATCCGCGCCGCAGGGCGATCGGCTCGCCGAAGCTTTGGCCGCGGGTCATCACGCCCACCACCGCCTCGGTCCCGTTTGGCGCGATGCGATACAGTTTGACCCAGCCATCGGCGACGATGTGGATCGCATGTGCCGTGTCTCCGTGGTGGAAGATCGTCTCGCCGCGCCGCAGATGCGCGAGATGGGCCGATGCCAGAAGCGTGTCGCGCAACTCCTCGGGCATGGCCGAGATCAGCCGGGACTGGCAGGCAATCCTGCGATGGTCAGGGGCAAGTCTGGAGGACATGAAGGACTGACCTTTCAGGTTTCCGGGTCCGGGCCTGGACCTTGGGTCAAGGCAGGGCGGCGCACATGCCGCCCCTGCCGTTTGCCGGATTGGCGGATCGCTTATTGGACCTGCGCCAATGCGGCATCCATGCGCTCGCGGGCCTTCTTGGGCAGCTTGCCGGTCTTGACGGCTTCCAGATTGGCCGGCGCGTCGCCGACCTGCACCAGCGCGACCATGCCCATGCCGGCATGCGGGGTGCACTTGACCCCATAAAGACCCGGCTCGGTCACCGTCAGGTCATAGCCCTCGTTGATCTTGCTTTTGAAGACCTCGACTCCGTCGGGAAGCATGTCCTTGATCGCCTCGACATTATGGCTTTTGTCGGTTGGAACGAAATGGATCACGTCGCCCGGCGCGGCTTTGACGTAACCCGGCTCAAAGACCATTGCTCCGGCTTTGCCCTTGTTGAGCAGGCGAACCTCATGCTCGGCGGCGTTCGCGGTCGAAGCGAGGCCGGCTGCAAGAAGCGCGAGCGCGAGCGCGAGAAGGGACAGAGGTTTCATGATGTATTCTCCTATTCAGGGGCCGCTTCGGCCCCGCCGCCCCTCGCCTAGCCTGTTCACGCGCGGGCTTGTTTGAGCAAGATCAAACAACCGGGAAAAATAATCAGGTTTCCGGGTCGGCGACGCGACGGAGCCTTTCGACGTCGAGGACCGTCAGCTTCTGGCGGCCCCCCTTGACCAGCCCCTGACCCTCCCATGCCGACATAAGGCGCGAGACGGTGTGCAGGGTCGTGCCCGTCATCTCGGCGATGTCCTGCCGCGTGATCGGAAAGTCGATCATGATGCCGCAGTCCCGTTGGACCCGGCCGGCTTTCTCGGCCAGCCGCAGGATCGCATGGGCGACGCGGCGCTCGACCTGCTGGGTGGACAACTCGCGCAGGCGGGTATGCGCCTCATCAAGGCGCTGACCGATGGTCTGGACTGTATTGATCGCAAGGCGCGGGTTGGTCTCGATCACCGCGTCCCAATCCGACATCGGCCAGCAGACCACGACGGAATCGACCGCCGCGCGGGCCGTGCCGGGATAATCGGGGCGCGCCAATGCCTGCGCGAAGCCGAAAAGGTCACCGGGATGGACGACGCGAACCATCACTTGCTGGCCGTCTTTCGTGACCTGTATGACCTTCAGCCTACCTTCCAGCAGCAGGTAGAACGAGGTCGCCGTGGTCCCCTGCTCGAAGATGACGCTACCCCTTGGCACGCGCGCCAATGTCGCGCGCGTCAGCAGTTGCGCCAGCGTCCGGGATGACAGATGCCGAAACAGGGGCAAGTCGTGGACAAGTGAAAGTTCGATCGCCATGTCGCGCACCCCGCTCTCCGTCTTTCCTTTTTGGGGCAGGAAACTCTTAGGATGGCAAGTCATTCCGTCACCATCCGGCTGCGACAAAATCGGCCTTCAGCTCGCGCCCACCCAACCGCCCCCCAAGCGCGGCCTTTGGACCGCATGCGGGCTGATCCGGCTCGACGCGGCAGGCATCCTGGGGATGGATGTGAGCGCGACAGGCGCTTCGGCGACGAGGTATGGCCCGTGCAACTGACCCGGACAGAGTGCCGCAAGACCCTGCTTCTGAGAATCTCGCTGGCCGGATTGAGCCTTGTTCTGGCCCTGCATGTCGCGGGAATGCCGCAACCGGCCGGGACAGAGGTGGTCGCGGGATTTCGGACCAGTCGCTAAGCTTCAGCACCTGAGGAGGAAACGACCCGAAATGACGAAACGCTAGCGCTATTCTGCAGATTTCAAGGCGAAGGTGGCTCTGGAAGCCATCTGCGAGGAGCTGACGACGGCCGAGTTGGCCAAGAAGTTGAACGGCGAGCGCCATCGGTCCGAGCGAACCGTTCAACGATATCCATCCGACGATGATCTCGGGATGGAAACGCACCGCGATCAAGAATATGGCCGCGGCCTTTGGCGGCGCCTCGCCCGCTGCGCCGCAGATCTCTGCGGGTGAGGTCGAGAAGCTGCATGCCAAGATCGGCCAGCTTGTCATCGAGCGGGATGCTTCGCAGCGCTCTGATGTCTTTTTTCAAGGGTCGCGCCATGCGATTTGGAACGCCGGGGCGTTCGTCGTGCTCTGGACGCCCAAAGGTGGGCACGAGGTCTGAAGACGTCGGTGAACAAGCTCTGATGCGCGGGCTGGATACCGCAGGACCGATTGTGCGTCTCGGGGCTATTCCTGTCTTACAACGGGCGTCAGCGCGAAGCTGGCCACAAAGCGACTGTCGGATACTCCCCTGCCATCGACCTCGCGCCCGCCATTGGGCGCTTTGGGCGCCAGATCAGCGCGCGGGCATGGTGCGGCGCGCGATGTCCCACATGAACGCAGCCATCTCCCGCGCGATTGCCGCGGTGACGACGGTCGATTTCTTGCCGCGCTGGCTGAGCTTGCGATATCTGGCCGTCAGACGGGATTGCGCTTTCCACGCAATGTCCTGAACCTCTGGCGATTGTTCCTTGAGGATATAGAGCTTCCTCTCGCCCCGTCGCGCCTGCAGACGATAGGTCCACGCGCCCTCGATCAATTTGTGGCGCACACGGGCATTGCCCGCCCGGGTAATGCCGCCGCGCCTTGTCGTCTTGCCGGTCGAGTATTCGCTCGGCACGAGCCCGAGATAGGCCATCAGCTTCACCGGTGTCTCGAACCGCCGCACATCGCCGATTTCGGCCATGAAGGTGACGGCGCTGATCAAGGCGACGCCCCGCAGCGCCTGGAGCGCATTTACTGCTGGTGCGAGGTTCCATTCTGGCACCAGGGCCTCGATATGCTTGGTCAGTCGCTCCAGCCGCTCCGAGGCATTGCGTTCCGCCTGCAGCATCTCCTGAAGCGCAATCTGGTGCGCAGGGTGATCGAAGGCCAGGGTCTGCAGCCAGCGCCGATATCGCATCGTCCATGGTTTGGTCCGTGGGTAGATCCGCCCGTGGCGCAGCACGAAGGCAGACACGAGCTGGCGCTTGTGACGTTGATCCTCCGCGGCGCTTTCCCGGGCGCGGACCAGATCGCGCATCGCCTCGTGCGTCTCGTCGGGGACCCAAACGGGGGTCAACTCTCCGGCGCGCAGAAGGCGCGCAAGACGCAGGGCATCAAGTCGATCAGTCTTGACCCGCTCCCCAGCCCTGACCGGGATTAAGGACGGCGCGACCACGCAGCAACTGCAGCCGGACGCGCGTATTTGCCGGTAAAGGCCGTAGCCCGTCGGGCCTGCCTCGTAGCAGGCCAAGATATCGCCACTGCCGGCAAGCTTCTTCAGCAGCTTGTCGACGGTGGCAGGGGTATTCTCGAACGTGCCCAGACTCAGCACCTCATCCCCACGCTCTCCACCCGCGATCGCGACCGCAAGCTTGTCCTTCGACACATCAATTCCGACGTAGATCGTTCCATGAGCGTTGCGCATGTCTTCCTCCATCGCAAACGGACGGCACCCGCCGCCCCGCGATCAGAATAAAGACTGATCCGTCAGGGTCGGGCCGGTGAAAAAGACATGCGGTCTTACGCGGCCCCACCGGGGCCACGGTCGCTGCTTCGATGTCGGCAGCCTCCAGTCTCATTCTCGGCACTGGAGGCAAAAAGCGGTGAAACAGGATCATCCAGATCTCAGCGTCCGGCGGCAGTGCAGTCTGCTGTCGCTGGCGCGCTCTGGCCTTTATTGCCAACCGCGCGGTGAAAGCGCCGACAACCTGAAATTCATGGACATCATCGACCGGCAATTTCTCGAGACGCCATGGTATGGGTCACGGCAAATGGCCCGCCATATGCAACGAGCGCGGCATCAATGTGGGCGGCATCGGGCCCGTCGGCTGATGAGGCTGATGCGCGTCGGGAAAACAGTCCCCCGGACTGTTTTCTAAACCTCCTCACCGCCGACTTATCAGGAGCCGAAGACCAGCAAAAAGCACCCCCGCGCACAAGATCTATCCCTATCTCGTGAAAGATTTAGCCATCAGCCGCCCCAATCAGGACTGGTAAACTGACATCAGTTACATCCCCATGCGCCGTGGGTTCCTGTATCTGGTCGCCGTCATGGACTGGCACAGCCGCAAGGTGCTGAGCTGGCGGCTGTCAAATTCCATGGATGCGGGCTTTTGCGTCGAGGCATTGAAGGAGGCCCTGGCCCGATATGGAACGCCTGAGATCTTCAACAGCGACCAGGGTTCGCAATTCACCAGCACCGAATTCACCGAGGTGCTGGTGGACGCCAAGGTGCAGATCTCGATGGACGGTCGTGGGCGCTGGATAGACAACCGGATGATCGAAAGACTGTGGCCGTCGCTCAAATACGAATGCGTCTATCTGAACGCCTTCGAGACCGGCTCGGAAGCCCGCAAGGGGATCGGTGCCTGGATCAGCTATTACAATGAAAAACGCCCGCACTCATCGCATGGGTTGCTGACGCCAGACGAGGCCTATGATACCCCCGACCACCACCTGAAAGCCGCCGCCTGACATGAAACCCATGCTGAAGCTTAGCTGAGCGGCAATCTGGTCCAAATTCCCGGACCACCTCTGTAGAAGCCGCCTATCGCATCAGCCTTAAGTCGCTTGTACGGCGCTACATCGAACTGCCGCGCACGATCTTTCGGATGGTCTGGCGCGAGAGGCTGGTCGTGCGCGCTATCGCCTTGAGCGGAGTGCCCTGTGCTGCCAAGGGTGACCGAAATTTGGTACTTTTATGCGGATAAGATCCGAATAGACCAATTTTATTGGGGTATGATTCGGAAATTGAGTTATGGTATCAGCGATGCTTTTCGGCACGGTGATTTCCGATAAACGCTCCGAGGATTTCTTTCGACGCGAAAAAACGCGCATCAGGGCCGCTTTTCCGTGTGCTAACGCGTCAGCCTCGGGCCGCCACCCTGAGGGGTGGCCGGTAGCGAACGCGGCGTGTTCAATCAGGAACGCGTTGGTATTGAGCCTTCATCCAGAGTCTCAGGCAGTGATGGCTGGTATGCAGTAATTGTATGCATGACATCTGCCGCGAACTCGTTGAGCAACTCTACCTCATTGTCCGTAAGTTCGCGGGGGCTGGTATCGAGCAAACAGAGTGCCCCCAGCACCATACCCTCCGATGTACGTAGTGGCGCACCAGCATAGAAGCGCGTCTTCCACAGGCCGATGACTGGATTGTCGGCAAAGCGCGGATCGCGCTGCGCATCGCGGATCACCAGAGTCTCGTCGCTCGACACGACGTGATCACAGACCGCGTCGACGCGTGAATGTGTGATCATCTCGCTGCCCTCCCGGCTTATGTCCCCGGGTAGTTCGATGCTTTGGCCAATGATGAGTTCCTGCTCTGCATCGATTGCTGTAATGACGGCGAATTCGACATCAAACACCTCGGCGGCTCGGGCGGCTAGTGCGTCCAGCTCTTCGCGGGCATGGCCGTCCAGTACCCCGGTCTTGCGAAGTGTCGCGACCCGGTCCACGTCATTTTCCGGGCGAGGCGCAATCTTGCGTTGGCGGGCGACTTCTGGTGACAACAATTGCTCGATCCGCTGCACGGCCTCATCCATTGAGGCGACCACAGCGTCCGCACCCACTCTGGAATAAACCTCGGAATCCGCGAAATTTTTAGGGGGATTCCACAGGGCCAGTACGATCCGAAGACGAGGCCAGCGATGATGCAGCCGTCGGCAGAAGGCACTGGCAGACCGCTCTGGCTCGCGGCTGAAATAGCTCAGACAGACGATCTCGATCCCGCTGAGGTCCAGCTTGTCAAGATAGCGGGCGGTCAGGACGCCCGCTGGGCGCTGGACGGCAAAGATGTCGTGAAATGCAAGTGCATGGACCAGCATCTCGCAAGCAACGTTGTCCGTTTCCCACTTGCCGCCGATGCATGCAACCCGTGGTAGGCCACTCGACAATTCCGGCGCAGGATATTCGTCGCGCAGATCATCGAGCATCACATCCATGCCGCTCACAACGCGAAGCCGATGCTCAGCGCGGGCGTGAGTCAGAAAGTCGTGGCTGGCCTGACGAAGTACCTCGACCCCGTAGAGGTTGTAGAACTCTGGCACCGAATTGTCGTTGATGGCATTACTCGCGATCTCAATGGCTTCCTCGGGATCGTCGGCGATCAGGCGCTGATAAATCCGGGTCGGCACGTCGAGGACCGGGGTCGAGCCGAGAAGTGTGTCTAGAAATTGCAGCTGCGGCAAGTTCCTCCCAATCACCAAAAGACAGACCGTGAGTGGAGTCGACAGAACCAGTCCGACCGGCCCCCAGAGCGCAGTCCAGAAAGTCGCAGCCGCGATTAACGAAAGAGTCGAAAGACCAGTACTGGTTCCATAGAGAACAGGTTCCACAATATTGCTGCTGACAAGTTCAAGGACGACGATCAACGCGACCGTCAGCAAGACCATGTTCCATCCCGGATCGACCGCAAATGCAAGTGTGATGGGAAACAGTGCGGAAAGCATCGGCCCGAGATAGGGAATAAAGCGCATCACCGCGGCGAGGGTGCCCCAGAGGACCCAGCCCGGAACCCCGATCAGCCACAGTCCCAAAGCCATCGGGATTGCGTAGGTCATATTTACGACCAGTTGCATCAGCAGATACTTCGAAATGCGGCTGCTGGCCTCCTCCATCGCATCAGTCGAGCGATGGAGGCTTCCGCCCAGAATGCGTATCAAACGGTCGCGAAGATCTCCCCTGTCAAGAAGCGCCAGGAAGACAAAGATCAGCACGATACCCGCCGTAGCGGCTGGCGTCAGTACCGGCAGCAGCCAAGCAATTGCAGTATGAAAGGGCGATTCTGGTGTTGGAACGACCTGCACGCGGGTCTGGGGCATGCCTTCCTCATTCTGGGCGACGGCCTTCTCCACCTCCTTCTGCACGGTGTCGATCATGTCCATCGCCCCGTCGAAAATGCCCGGACCCTTCATGCTTTCGCCAAGGTGGTCGATCTTGGCCCGGACAGTGCTTTGATACATCGGAAGCTGAACCGCCAGTAGACGAACCTGCGACCCGACAAGAAAGCCCAGCGACAGGAAGATGCTTACCACTGCGGCCATGACGAGAATGACCGAGGGAATGCGCGGCAGTCCCCGACGCCCCAACCAAACGACCAGAGGGCTTAGCGCAAAGCTGATGAGGAAGGCGACTGCCAGCGGGATAAGCACCTCGCGACCGAGATAGAGGCCCGCAAGTATCAGGGCCGTGACAAGCAACCATGCTGCGACTCGCACGATGTCCGGTCTTGGGACAGCGCCAAACGGATCTTCCATCACTGCGCCCCTCAATGTGCCGCCACACCCCATCCAACGTTCTTTCAGACATTAAGTTCGGAGTGCGGAAATAGCCGTGCGGATCGGCCAACTCGTGACAGGATTTATGGACTACCTAGTCGGGGCTGGAGAACGTCCTTCTGGACTGGGCGGGTATGTTGGTTGATTGATTTCCACGCGCCCGACGTCGGCCTTTGGGACAGATTTGGTTGATGACGGGAGGATTTCTTGCGCATCGTAGCTTTCAAGGAGCGAGGGTTAGTAAGAAGCCCGTTTATCAGAAAGTCGCCGCCGATCGCACGGTGAGAGATGTTCGCCGTGCGTCGCGAAAGGTCCATTCGGCCGAGGAAAAGATCCGAATCGTCCTCGCCGGCTTGCTCAGCGAGGACAGGCGGCATAATTCCAAGCCGGTGTGCTAAGACTCTCTCGTCCAAAATCAGGCCGCCTGTTCCAAATCATTCGACGACGGACGGCGACCCCTGTGGCGCGTTAGATAAAGACGTCGTCGCTAAAGGCGCTAGCTGAGTGACGATGACAACAGGGCCTTGGCCCAACGTCACAGGTTGCCAGACAGTCGATGCAGCGAAATGTGGGCCGACTGATGGGCCTGGCAAAGTTATTTTTCTTGATCAGGAACACCGGAGACTGCCATGCGTTCGTTCCGGCCGCACAGGATGACAAAAGGGAATGCGAATTGAGCTTTTATGACTTTTTTACCGTAAAAGCGCGTTCGCCGGAGCACTCACCCTTGGAGTTCCTGATCCTGGCCCTGATTGCCGGTATTTCGGGCCTGGTGTTCTTCCTCGACTCAATTTTCCCCCTCGGGACAGCCATTTGGCTGATCTACCTGATTCCGTTGGTGATCTCCTACATTTCGACGCGGCCACTGCTTCCGCCCATTACTGCAGTCATGCTGACGATCCTGATCGCTATTGGGTTCGGATTGGCCAATAGCGGCGTTGAGCCGCATATTGCGATCATCAACAGGACGCTTGCCTCGGTCGTTTTGATCCTTCTGGGCGGTGTCGGGAGCTTTCTGATCCGCAGCCGACTTGCGATGTCGCACGGGCAATGGGTGCAGCGCTACGAAGTCGAGACCTCGCGCGCCATTCAGGGAGAGCTGGATCTGGAAACGCTGGGCGACAATGCCTTGCGCATTCTCGCAGAAGCATTGGGTGCGCGCGCAGCTGTAGCCTATGTTCGCGAAGGAGACGTTCTGCGACGGATTGCGGCTTGGGGCACGGATGAGGGGGGGCTTGCACAGAGTGTCGGAAAGGGTGACGGGCATCTGTGGCGCGCGGTGCGGGAAAATGGCATCCTCTCGTTCCAAACCTCGGCCGAAAATGCGCTTGGCTGGGGCTCGGCGCTGCTGAGGGGGCGCGCGGCCCATTCGGTGATCCTGCCGCTCCAGGACGGGACCCACGCCAATGGCGTGATGGAATTCGGGCTGGATGCGGCGCTCACACCTGAGGGTTCGACGCTGCTGGAGCGTATTGGCGACAAGGTTGGCATTGCGATCCGCTCGGCCCATTACCGCGAGAACCTGCGCGAATTGCTGGAAGAAACCCGACGTCAGGCCGAGGAACTGCGCAGCCATACCGACGAGTTGGCGGCCACCAACGAAGAGCTGGAAGAGCAGACCCGCCAGCTCCAGGAAAGCGAACGGCGCTTGTCGGCCCAGCAGGCCGAGTTGGAGCAGCAGAACGCGCAACTGGAGGGTCAGACCCAACAGCTGGAAGAGCAGCGCGACGTGCTTGCGCAGTCGCGCCGTCAATTGCTGGAACAGGCCGAGAAATTGGCGCGCGAAAGCCGATACAAGTCGGAGTTCGTGGCCAACATGTCCCACGAACTGCGCACGCCCCTGAACGCGCTGCTGATCATGGCGCGGCTGCTTGCCGATAACCGCAGCCGCAACCTGAGCGACGAGCAGATCCGCTGGGCCGAGACGATCGAAGGCTCGGGGCACGATCTTCTGGCGCTCATCAACGACATTCTCGACCTTGCGAAGATCGAAGCGGGCAAGCTGGACGTCTCGCCCGAGGCGGTGGCCCCCGGTGGTGTCGTCGGGCGCCTGATGCGTAAATTCGAGGTTCAGGCCCGCAGCAAGGGGCTGGAATTGCAGGCAGAGGTTACACCGGACATGGGCGATATCCGCACCGATCCGGCGCGGCTGGACCAGGTCATGCGCAACTTCCTCTCGAACGCACTGAAATTCACCGAGCGGGGGCGGGTGACGATACGTGCGGTCCAGACGGGCGAGGGCGTGGCTTTCTCGGTCCAGGATACCGGCATCGGCATTGCGAAATCCGAACAGGACAGCATTTTCGAGGCCTTTCGTCAGGCCGATGGCACCATCTCGCGCAAATATGGCGGGACGGGGTTGGGCCTGTCGATCTCGCGCGAATTGGCCGACCTGCTGGGCGGGCAGATCACGGTGGAAAGCCAGCCCGGGCGCGGCAGCACCTTCACGCTTAGCCTGCCGCGCAATATCGATGCGAGAGAAACCGTGGTTCCGGCCCTGCCGCGCGCCCCGACCAATCTGCCCCCCGAGCCGAAAGCCCCAGCGATCGAATTGGGTACGTTGGATGATCTAATGGACGATCGCGACGCGATTCAGCCTGGAGACCGGGTGATTCTTGTGGTCGAGGACGACACGCCCTTTGCCCGTCTGATTCAGGACCTGGTGCGTGAGCTTGATTTCCGCTCGGTTGTCGTGGGCACGGCCGATGACGCGGTCCGGGCGGCGCGGCGCTACCTTCCGGAAGGCATCGTTCTGGATATGGGCCTACCCGATCATACTGGCCTGTCGGTTCTGGACCGACTCAAGCGCGATGTTGCGACCCGGCATATCCCGGTCCACGTCGTTTCGGCAAATGACTTCACCCGCGAGGCGCTGGCGCAAGGCGCGGTCAGCTATCTGGTGAAGCCGGTCGAGCGCCAGGCCCTGTCAGAGATGATTCAACGTCTGGGCAACCAGACCGAACGGCCTATGCGCAAGGTGCTGATCGTAGAGGACGACCCGGCCCAGCTTGAGGGCCTCAAGGCGCTTCTGGCAAACGACCTTGTCGATACGGTCGGTGCCGCCACTGCTGCCGAGGCGCTGGCCGCCTGCCGTGACACCAGTTTCGATTGTATCGTGCTGGACATGACGCTGCCCGATGCCTCGGGCTTTTCTCTGCTGGAGCAGCTACATGCCAACGAAGATTCCTCATTCCCGCCGGTAATTGTCTATACCGCCCGAGCGCTGGACCAGAACGAAGAATTGCGTCTGCGACGCTATTCCAAATCGATCATCATCAAGGGCGCTAAATCGCCCGAGCGCCTGATCGACGAAGTGACCCTGTTCCTGCATCAGGTCGTATCTGATCTGCCGCCCCGACAGCGTGAAATGCTGGCCGCCTCGCTCAGCCGCGACAACCTGCTTGAGGGCCGCCGCATCCTGGTGGTCGAGGACGACATCCGCAACGTCTACGCCCTGACCGGCATCTTCGAGCCGCATGGCGCCGATGTGCAGATCGCACGCAATGGCCGCGAGGCGCTTGACTTGCTTGGCCGCGCCGCGGATGGCGACGCTCCGCCAGTGGATCTGGTGCTGATGGATGTGATGATGCCCGAGATGGACGGGCTGACCGCGACCCGCGAGATCCGCAAGATCGAGCGGTGGCGGGCGCTTCCGATCATCATGCTGACGGCCAAGGCCATGGCGGATGACCAGGCGCAATGCCTTGCCGCAGGGGCCAACGACTATCTCTCGAAGCCCATCGAGGTCGGCAAGCTTCTATCGCTGGCACGTGTGTGGATGCCCCGATGATCAGCCTGCCCGTCCAGACCTCTCGGCTGGAGCAGATCGAGTTGGATCTGTTTCTGGAAGCACTGCACCGCAGGTATCATTATGATTTCCGCTCCTATTCGCGAACCTCTCTGGCGCGGCGGGCCAATGTTGCGCGCGAAAGGCTGGGCTGCGAGACTCTCTCCGACGCGCAGCGACGTCTGCTGCACGAGCCCGACGTCCTGCCCGAGGTCATCGACGCGATGACCGTTCAGGTGAGCGACCTCTTTCGCGACCCGGCGTATTACCGCGCGCTGCGCGAAGAGGTCGTGCCGCATCTGCGCACCTATTCCTCGCTCAAGGTATGGGTGGCAGGCTGCGCGAATGGCGAAGAGCTTCTCTCCCTGGCCATCCTCTTTCGCGAGGAAGGCCTTTTGGATAGCACCATCTTCTACGCCACCGAAATCAACCGACGTGCTCTGGCCAAGGCTTCGGCCGGTGTCTACGAGATCGACCGCCTGCCTGGCTTCTCGATCAACTACCAATTGGCGGGTGGGCATGGTTCGCTGTCGGATCATTATACGGCCGCCTATGGCCGCGCCGTATTTGACCGCAGCCTGCGAAGCCGGGTCGTGTTCAGCGAGCATGACCTGGCCACCGACGAGGTATTCTCCGAGATCCATCTGATCTCATGCCGCAATGTCCTGATCTATTTCGACGTCACGCTACAGAACCGGGTCCTTGGGCTTTTCGCGGATTCCTTGGTCCGCGGCGGCTTCCTTGGCCTTGGAGCACATGAGACCCTGCGGTTTTCCGAACATGCCGCCGCCTATTCCGATTTCAACGAAAAAGAGCGCATCTGGCGCCGCACCGCATCGCAGGAGATGTTCCATGCCCGATAGTCAGATCAAGTTCCTTGTCGTCGATGACATCCGGGAAAACATGGTCGCGCTAGAAGCCTTGCTGCGGCGTGACGGGCTGCAGATCGACTTCGCCGGGTCTGCGGCCGAGGCACTGGAGTTGATGCTGGTCAATGATTACGCTCTGGCTTTCCTTGACGTGCAGATGCCGGAAACCGATGGCTACGAACTGGCTGAACTGATGCGTGGGGCCGAACGCACCCGCAACATTCCCATCATCTTCGTGACAGCCGCCGATCGCGATGAGCGTCGCCACTTCCGAGGCTATGAGGCTGGGGCAGTCGACTATATCTTCAAGCCGCTTGACCCGGTAGTGCTGAGATCCAAGGCCGCTGTCTTCTTCCGCATCGGCCAGCAGGCACGCGAGCTGGAGTGTCAGCGCGATGAAATGCGCGTCCTCGCTCATCACCGCGACATTGCGATCTCTCGCCTAAAGGCACATGCAGACAATTCGCCGCTGGCACTGATCGAGTGCGACCGAAACCTGACCCTACGCAGTTGGTCCAAGGGGGCCGAGAGGATGTTCGGCCGGTCCGCCGAGGCGATGCTAGGTCAACGGATAGCGCAATCCGGCTGGCTTGATGCCGAGGCTGCCGGGATTCTGCAGACCTGGGTAGACGGCGGCACCAGCGCGCAGCGCCACAGCGCCGAAATCGACGCCCGCCGGGCGGATGGCCAGACTATCTCTTGCGAAGTATTCGGCTCGACATTGTGCGATCTAAATGACGGTAATCTGTCGCTCTCGCTGCAATTGCTGGACGTGACCGAACGCCGTCGCGCCGAAGAGGTTCGAAGTCTCCTGATCGGAGAGCTGAACCACCGCATCAAGAACACGCTGGCCAATGTCCAGGCCATTGCGCGCCAGACCCTGCGGCAGGCCGACAGTCTGGCCGGGTTCGAGCAGGGCTTTGTCGGCCGACTTCAGGCCTTGGCCCGCACGCATTCCATCCTGTCAGATATGACATGGTCCAGCGCCTCGCTTGACCAGCTGATCGACGAGCAGATCCGGGCCGGCACCCTGGATGCCGCGCGGCTGCTGCGCAAGGGGCCGACGGTCCAGCTGACCCCCGAGAACGCCCTACGCCTTGCCTTGAGCCTGCATGAGCTTGGAACGAATGCCGCGAAGTATGGTGCACTCTCGGTTCCAGGCGGGGAGATCCGTCTGACATGGACCTACAACGATGAACTGCTCGTGCTCAGATGGGAGGAACGCGGCGGTCCTGAGGTGCATCCGCCGGCCCGCACAGGCTTTGGCACCACCTTGATCCGAGCCAGTGCAGGTTGCGAGGATGACGGTGTCTCGGTAGATTGGAGCGCCTCGGGGGTGATCTGGACCATCACCCTGTCTGTCGGCGTCGCCCAGCCGAACCAGCCCGATCAGGAGCGTTTGATCGAACCGGCCAAGATCGAGAGTGGTAGGCCCGAACTCGACGGTTCGCGAGTTCTGGTGATCGAAGACGAGCCGCTTGTCGCATTGGACATCAGGTATGAGTTGACTGCCGCCGGGGCCGGCAAGGTCGATATCGCGCGTTCGATCGGACAGGCACTTGAAGCAATCCGCGCCGCCGAAATCGACGTGGCTCTGCTGGACGGAAACCTGTCCGGCGAACGCGTGGACGAGGTCGCCAATGCGCTACGGGGACGCAAGATTCCCTTCTGCTTCGTATCTGGTTACGGACGCCAGCACCTGCCACAGGGCTTTCAGGATGCGCCGATCATCGAGAAGCCGTTCCGCGCCGATGCTCTGCTGCCGGTCATTCATGAATTGATCCGGCGCTGACAGCAGAATGCCAATCAAATCTTGGGGCAGTAAGTCAGCATATGACAGCACGATATTATGATGATTTTCATTGATTATAGCATGTATTACGTTCAGAAAACGGGGATTTCGCACTGGAGCCGAATGTGACCAAGACTCAAGATCGCAGGCGTGGTGACATGGCACAGCTTATTGCGGGTCTGGATTTTTCCAATTGCGCGCTGGGTCCGATAGAGAATTGGCCGGGCTGCCTGAAAGCTGCGGTCAACCTTGCGCTGCCTGCAGATGCGCAGATCGTCATTTTCGCGGGCAAGGATTATATCGCGTTATATAATGATGCTTATGCGCCAACGATTGGTGATAAGCACCCGCATGCCTTGGGCCGGCCCGCATCCGAAGGTTGGGCAGAGCTGTGGCAGGATCTTGGGCCACTGCTCGAGAGGGTGCGAACGACCGGCGAAACAGTCTCGGCGAAAGACAGGCCATTTGAGATCGATCGTCACGGCTTCATCGAGAAGGTCCATTTCGACATCTCATATTCACCGATTCAGGATGAATTGGGCCACGTGCACGCTGTCCTTTGCATCGTGTCCGAGACGACCGAGCGTGTCGAGGCACTGAAGGCCGAACGGAGGCTCGCAGCCATTGTGTCCTCGTCCAGCGATGCGATCTTGGGGATGGATCTCGATCAGCGGGTAACGGACTGGAATCGGGGTGCCGAGACCCTTTACGGTTACAGGAAGGAAGAAATCCTGGGGCAACCGGTGACCGTCCTCGTCCCGAGCGATCGGCCTGACGAAGAAGACGTGATCATGGCCCAAATCATGAACGGCGAGCAGATTGAGACGCACGAGACCCAGCGCTTGCGTCGAGACGGCACGCTGATTGACGTATCGCTGACTGTCTCGCCGATTCATGACACGGACGGCAAGGTTATCGGGGCATCCAAGATTGCGCGCGATATCACCGATCGGAAAAAATCGGAGCGCCTGCAGCAGATACTTGTTGGAGAGCTTCATCATCGGGTCAAGAATGTGCTGGCAACGGTCCAGGTGATCGCAAACCAGAGTTTCGGCTCTGCCGACCCGGAGAGATATCGGGCATTTTCAGACCGCCTTCGCGCCTTGTCTCAGGCCCATTCCTTGCTGACGCAACAAAGCTGGGAGGGCGCGACATTGCATTCGGTCGTTGCCGGCGTCAGCAAGGCATTTGGACGGGAGCGTTTCAGCTTCGATGGTCCCGAATTGCGCCTGCCGCCACGCTCAGTTGTGACCTTGTCGATGGCCCTGCATGAGCTTGCAACGAATGCCGCAAAATATGGCGCGCTTTCCACGCCAGCGGGGGAAATTTCGATCCGTTGGGTTCATTGCCCGGAGCGGGAGAATTTCCGGATGATCTGGGAAGAGAGGGGAGGGCCTCGCGTGAGCGTGCCGGCAAAAAGGGGCTTTGGATCGCTGCTGATCAAAGATGCCCTGGCCGCCGAATTGAACGGTGAGGTGGAGTTGACCTACGAGGAAACAGGTGTCGTGTGCATTGTCCGTGCGCCGATAGACGCGAGCTGGGATTGACGTCAGGCGGATAGATCCACCTTTTGGCGTTCTCGATCGGGCATTGCGTCGCTAGACAGAAGGTTGAAGCGCAAGGCCAATCGGTCCTCGACTATATCGAGCAGAACGCGCAAGCAATGATTGCGGACGGGCCAACGTCGAAAGAGCCGAACGTCCAGTCCTGTAAGGCAGCGAGAGCAAAATGAACCGATCGTTCGTCCGCAGCAGGGTCGCAGGGTCCGCCGACAGTAATCGCCAAACCTGCTGAGGCCCGTTGCAACGCTCGATCTGCCATCGCGACGTCCATTTTGCGAGATGGCTCCATATTCGGCGAGCCATTTCGGATCGACCCCAAGGCAGCGAATTCTTGTGTCATCACCACAGGTGACAAAGCCGAAGTCGTATGCATGCGAAAGACTGTCGACCGCTGTCGGCAAGACGGCGACGGCGCCCAGAATCGTCCCATTCCCATCGCAGGCGGAGCGGGGATGGAAAGGTCTGCTGTTGGCAATCCGGAACTTACCTCCGCCCCAGCGGATCACGCTGGTGCTTATGGACCTCCTTCGACTGACACCCGACCACGTCCCTTCAGAAAATCCCGGTCACATAAAGCAGGATGATCACGACGATCGGGACGCCCAGAAACCATGCGGCGAGACCTTTCATTACGCGTTCCTTTCTTCTGCTGCTTCCTCGGGACGGGCCCGGGCGAGGGTTTGGGTTTTTCCGGTCCGCCCACGGGCTCGCGCCGCTCGCGCTCCATACCCGAGGGATAGGTGCTGTGTTCTTGGGCGGGATGATGGGGCAGATGCTGCTCGTCTTTTTTAAGTCCGGCATCGCTTCTCCTCATCGCGAAAGGCGCTGTCAGGGAAGAACTGATGGGCGAGGGCAATGTTCGCACAAGATTTCGCGAGCGGGGCCGATGCGCGGTTTCATGCCGCTGTGCCCCGAAGGGGCTCTGCCGAGACATCCGCGGGATGCCTCAACAGAACTTGTTCATGCGATGACCAGATCTTCGGTCGAGGCGAAAAAGATCGCTTGGCTCAGGGCCGAGGCGACCTGCTCGGCACCGTAAGGCTTGGGCAAAAGGAAGGCCGGTTCGGGCCGTTCGGCGGTCAGCAAACGCTCGGGGAAGGCGGTGATGAAAATCACCGGGATATCGCCCAGATCGCTCAGCAACTGGCCGACGGCCTCGACGCCCGAGGAACCATCGGCAAGATGGATGTCGGACAGGATCACATCTGGGCGCTCGCGATGCGCAAGCTCGATGGCGGCATGTTGCGTCCGGGCAATTCCGGTGACCTCATGGCCCATGGATTGCACGATGCCCTTGAGATCCATCGCGATGATCGCCTCATCCTCGATGATCATCACCTTGGCCGAAAGCGCATCGGTGATCTCGGCCCGGGCGATGGTGATCAGCTCGTCGGCCTCGATCGGGTCGAACTCCATGATGCGGGCGATCTGTTCGAGGGTCATGCCTTCGATCGTGTAAAGCAGCAGCGCCTCGCGCGAATTCGGCGTCAGGCGACGCAGATAGGCCTGCGCGCGCATCTCGCGCACGCTTTGGACATCCGTCGAGACCGGTTCGCCTGAACTGTGCCAGATGCTGTGAAAGGTGCGAAACAGCCCGACGCGGATGTCATCCGTCTGAACCAGATTTTGGTCGATCAGGATCGCCTCGAGGGTTGCGGCGGCGTAATTGTCGCCCGCTGTCTGGCTTCCTGTGAGGGCGCGCGCATAGCGGCGCAAAAAGGGAAGTTCCTGACCAATGGATTGGGCCAGATTTGCTGATGCCATTATGTCCTCCGGGTTATTCTTGTGATCCGGTTTAGTCGTTGTGTTCCGTATCCCGCAGCTCAATGCCTGCGGGACCGGATCTGTAACGCCTTCAAAAAATATTGGTTTCATCGCGCTTTTGACGCGTTTTCATTGGCAAAACCAAGAAAGGCGATCAGGCGGCGCTCGCTGATGCGCTGTCGCGGGGGGCGCAGGCTCGGTCGATACGCCCCGCGACGTGCGGGGATTTGCGACCTAGGCTCCAGACCCATTGATTTCAGGTTTTTGGCGTGATTCAGGCTCTGCAAGGAGATCTGATCGATGAGCAACCTATACTGGCTTTCCGAGGCGCAGATGGAGCGCCTGTTGCCGTTTTTGCCGAAGAGCCATGGCAAGCCGCGGGTCGATGATCGACGTGTGTTGAGCGGTATAATCTTCATCAATCGCAATGGCTTGCGTTGGTGCGATGCGCCGAAGGAATACGGCCCGGCTAAGACCCTCTACAACCGCTGGAAGCGCTGGAGCGACAACGGGGTCTTCGCCCGGATCATGGTGGGTCTGGCCACTGAGCGCGCTGAACACAAG
>Ga0247819_10000160_pt1 | contig 41711 bp, 38 predicted proteins | sample 13C_Xylose_Day6_FD_193428 | JGI IMG/M metagenome (GOLD analysis project Ga0247819, IMG submission 193428) | Soil microbial communities from agricultural site in Penn Yan, New York, United States - 13C_Xylose_Day6 | ecosystem: Environmental > Terrestrial > Soil > Agricultural land | place: USA... | reverse complement strand
TCACCGATGCGCGCGACACCTCCGTCGGCGTGACGCCGACGCATTTCGCCGTCATTTTCGACTATTCCTCGAAAACGTTCCGAAACGAACTCTACGATCTCTACAAGGCCAATCGCTCGGCGCCGCCTGAGGATCTGATCCCGCAGTTCGGGCTGATCCGCCACGCCACGCGCGCCTTCAACCTGCCTTGCATCGAGAAGGAAGGGTTTGAGGCCGATGACCTGATCGCCACCTATACGCGCCTTGCCGAAAAGGCGGGCGCCAGCGTCACCATCATCTCCTCCGACAAGGACCTGATGCAACTCGTGACGCCGAACGTCTCGATGTACGACAGCATGAAGGACAAGCAGATCTCGATCCCGGAAGTGATCGAGAAATGGGGTGTGCCGCCGGAAAAGATGATCGATCTTCAGGCGATGACCGGCGACTCGACCGACAACGTGCCTGGCATCCCCGGCATCGGCCCCAAGACCGCGGCGCAATTGCTGGAGGAATACGGCGATCTCGATACGCTGCTGGCGCGTGCGGGCGAAATCAAGCAGGCCAAGCGCCGCGAAAACATCATCGCCAATGCCGACCTTGCCCGCCTGTCACGCCAGTTGGTGACGCTGCGCACCGACACGCCGCTCGACGTCCCTCTCGAGGAGCTGCATCTCGAACCGCAGGATGGGCCGCGCCTCGTCGCCTTCCTGAAGGCGATGGAATTCACCACGCTCACCCGTCGCGTGGCCGCCGCCACCGATACGGACGCCGATGTGGTCGAACCGGCCGCGGTGCCGGTCGAGTGGGGCGCGGATGCGCGCGGACCGGATCTCGACAAGGCTGCGGCTGCCCCGGCGTCGTCGAGTGCCGGCGAGGCCGCGCCTGCGGCCGTGAGCCAGGTAGCCTCCACGGGCGAGGCCACTGACGCCACACCAGAGGCGCTCGCACAATCGCGCGCAGCCCTTTTCGCCAGCGCTACCATCGACCACTCGCGGTATGTCGCGATCCGCGATCTGCCGACGCTCGACGCCTGGATTGCCGACGCCAAGGACGCGGGCCTCGTCGCCTTCGACACCGAAACGACGTCGCTCGATGCCATGCAGGCCGAGCTCGTCGGCTTCTCGCTGGCGCTTGCTGACTATGGCAAGGACCCTTCGGGAACGGTGATCCGCGCCGCCTATGTGCCGCTGATCCATAAAACAGGAGTGGGCGATCTTCTCGGCGGCGGCCATGCTGAAAACCAGATTCCGGTGCGCGAGGCGCTCAGCCGGCTGAAGGTGCTGCTTGAAGATCCTTCGGTGTTGAAAGTCGCACAGAACCTCAAATACGACTACCTCCTCATGAAGCGACACGGCATCACCGTCCAGGGCTTCGACGACACCATGCTGATGTCCTACGTCGTTGATGCCGGCAACGGCACGCACGGGATGGATGCGCTGTCGGAGCGCTGGCTCGGTCACAAGCCGCTCGCCTACAAGGACATGACCGGCAGCGGCAAATCGTCGGTGACCTTCGATTATGTCGATATCGACCGCGCCACCGCCTATGCCGCCGAGGATGCCGAAGTCACCCTGCGCCTCTGGCACGTGCTGAAGCCGCGGCTGGTGGCCAAGGGGCTGGTGCGCGTCTATGAGCGGCTGGAGCGCCCGCTCGTGCCGGTGCTGGCCCACATGGAAGAGCGCGGTATCACCATCGATCGCCAGATCCTGTCGCGCCTCTCCGGCGAACTGGCGCAAGGGGCAGCGGCGCTCGAAGACGAGATCTACAAGTTAGCCGGCGAAACATTTACCGTCGGCTCGCCCAAGCAGCTCGGCGATATCCTCTTCGGCAAGATGGGGCTGCCCGGCGGTTCGAAGACCAAGACCGGCCAATGGTCGACCTCGGCGCAGGTGCTCGAGGATCTCGCGGCGGAGGGCCACGAACTGCCGCGCAAGATCGTCGACTGGCGCCAGATGACCAAGTTGAAGTCGACCTATACGGACGCCTTGCCGGGTTTCGTCCATCCGGAAACCAAACGCGTCCACACCTCCTATGCGCTGGCGGCGACGACGACGGGACGCCTGTCCTCGTCCGACCCGAACCTGCAGAACATCCCGGTGCGCACCGCCGAAGGCCGCAAGATCCGCACGGCCTTCATTGCCACATCAGGTCACAAGCTGGTTTCGGCCGACTACAGCCAGATCGAACTGCGCGTGCTTGCCCATGTCGCCGACATCCCGCAGCTTCGCCAGGCCTTTGCCGATGGCGTCGACATTCACGCGATGACGGCTTCGGAGATGTTCGGCGTTCCTGTCGCGGGCATGCCGAGCGAAATCCGCCGGCGGGCGAAGGCCATCAACTTCGGCATCATCTACGGTATCTCCGCTTTCGGCCTTGCCAACCAGTTGTCGATCGAGCGCTCGGAAGCCAGCGACTACATCAAGAAGTATTTCGAGCGTTTCCCCGGCATTCGCGACTACATGGAAAACACCAAGGCCTTTGCCCGCGAGCACGGCTATGTCGAAACGATCTTCGGGCGGCGTGCACATTACCCCGACATTCGCTCGTCGATCCCCTCGCATCGCGCCTTCAACGAGCGCGCTTCGATCAACGCGCCGATCCAGGGGTCCGCAGCTGATATCATCCGTCGTGCCATGGTGAAAATCGAGCCGGCGCTGAGTGAGGCGAAGCTTTCCGCCCGCATGCTGCTGCAGGTGCACGACGAACTGATCTTCGAGGTCGAGGATGCCGACGTCGAGCGGACCATCCCGATCGTCGTGTCGGTGATGGAAAATGCCGCGATGCCGGCGCTCGACATGCGGGTACCGCTCAAGGTCGATGCCCGCGCCGCGATGAACTGGGACGAGGCGCACTGAGGTTTCCCTGAGGGATTCCATCAGCGACCTTGCATCGACAGCTGCGGTTATTCTTGCAGAAGGCGGCCACGACGGCCGCCTTCTGCCTGTCGGCGTATCACGATGATAGAAAGCGCATGCCGCCGCCGTCTCAGCGGTTGCGGTCGTCCTCGTCTCCCCCTAGGCAGCGATCGGGGAGGGCGCTAGCGCGCCCGGCAGAGCCGCCGATCGGAGGAGACCATGGCCACCAACACATTCATCCTTGTGCTGTCCTGTGACGACAAGCCGGGCATCGTTGCCGCAGTGACGACGGAGCTGGCCGGCCTTGGCGCGAATATCGCCGAGAGCAGCCAGTTCTGGGATCGGCACACCAACAGCTTCTTCATGCGCATCGCCTTCCAGGCGCCCGATGGCATGACGCGGGACGACGTCGAGCGGGCGTTGCGGCCGGCGGTCGACCGGTTCCAGATGCGCACCGCGCTGACGGAAGCCGCACGCAAGCCGAAGATCGTCATCCTGGTGTCGAAGTTCGACCATGCGCTCCTGCGTCTGCTCTACCAGATCCGCGTCGGCTGGCTGAACGCCGAGGTCGCCGCCATCGTTTCCAATCACGAGGACAGCCGGCGCACGGCGGAACTCGAGGCGATCCCGTTTCATCATTGGACGGTATCGAAGACCAACAGGGAAGAGCAGGAGGAAAAGCTGTTGCGCCTGACGCAGGAGACCGGCGCCGATCTGGTGATCCTGGCGCGGTACATGCAGGTGTTTTCGGACAATCTGTCAAAGCGCCTCTACGGCAAGGCGATCAACATCCATCACTCGTTCCTGCCGTCGTTCAAGGGGGCCAGGCCCTACCACCAGGCCCACGAACGCGGCGTCAAGCTGATTGGCGCCACGGCCCACTACGTCACCCCGGATCTCGACGAGGGGCCGATCATCGAGCAGGAAACCGAACGTGTCAGCCACGCGCTGACGGCGGAGGACTTCGTCGCCAGCGGCCGTGACATCGAAAGCCGCGTGCTGGCCCGTGCCGTCAAGCTGCACCTGGAACGGCGGGTGATGCTCAACGGCCATAAGACCGTCGTCTTCAGCTGACGGTGGATAGTGCAGAACGGGCGGCGGAGGGCGTGCGGAAGCTCGAAAACAGCCGCCTCAGCCCGTCACGCCCTTCGGCGACGATGTCGAACGGGCGACCAAAGAGCAGCCACTGGGTGCAAAGCCCAAGCATCATCCAGTGAAGCGTGCGGGTCGCCGACGTGGGCGTCCAGCTGTCCTGCATGTAGCCCTTGGCAAGGGCGCGGGAAAAGGCCAGTTCGAGCAGGGCATTATGATGTTCGTCGAGTTCCTTGTGGCGGGTCAGGACCTCGCTCATGTCGCCGTCGTAGTTGGTGCGCAGCATGATGGTGAGAATGCGCTGGCGCTGCTCGTCGGCGGCCAGGATATCGATCCAGGCGCCCATGGCGTCCTCGACGATTGCCAGCGTATCGGCGGCCTCGGCCTCGATTTCCTGGGCGATCATGTCTTCCTGGGGCAGCGGCACGGCATCGTGCAGGGCCAGGAAAAGATCGGTCTTGTTGGCGAAGTGCCAGTAGATGGCGCCGCGGGTCACGCCCGCTTCCTTGGCCACTTCCTCAAGCGTGGTGTTTGAAACACCCTTTTCGTAGAACACACGTTCAGCGGCGCTCAGGATCTTCTGCCGGGTTGCCTCCGCATCGGCTTTCGTTCTGCGCATTCATTCCTCCTTGCAGAACGGCCCGCCGAGAGGGCGGGCCGTCGATAGCAGTGTTATTCGGCGGGTGTTGGGGTCTCGGCTGCAGCCGGTGTGGCTTCTACCTTCTTGCGTCCGAACAGCTTCGTGACGAACACGAAGAACACCGGAACGAAGAAGATCGCCAGCACCGTTGCCGAGATCATACCACCCATCACGCCGGTACCGATGGCGCGCTGGCTGCCAGAGCTTGCGCCGGTGGCAATCGCCAGCGGCAGAACGCCGAGCGTGAAGGCGAGCGACGTCATCAGGATCGGGCGGAAGCGTAAGTGTGCTGCCTCCAGCGTCGCATCGATCAGCGATTTGCCCTGTTCACGCAGTTCCTTGGCGAACTCGATGATCAGGATGGCGTTCTTCGCCGACAGGCCGATGATCGCGATCAGGCCGACCTTGAAGTACACGTCGTTCGGCATCTCGCGCATGGTCACGGCAAGCACCGAACCGATGACGCCGAGCGGAACCACCATGATGACCGCCACCGGGATCGACCAGCTCTCATAGAGCGCAGCCAGGCACAGGAAGACGAGCAGGCACGACAGCGCGATCAAGAGAGGCGCCTGGGTACCCGACTGGATTTCCTGCAGGGACTGGCCGGTCCATTCGTAACCGAAGCCTGCCGACAGTTCGCCCGCAAGCCGCTGCATTTCGTTGATCGCGTCACCGGAGGAGTAACCCGGAGCCGCTTCGCCGCTGATGCGTACCGACGGGTAGCCGTTGTAGCCGATCGTCTGGGTCGAGGCCTTGACCCACTCCACCGTCGCGAAGGCGGAGAGCGGGACCATGCCGCCATTGGCGTTGCGGACGTTGAGGTTCAACAGATCCGCCGTCTGCATGCGCTGACCCTCGTCCGCCTGCACCGTCACGCGCTGCATGCGGCCGGCATTCGGGAAGTCGTTGACATAAGACGAGCCAAGGTTGGTCGAGATCGTCGAGTTGATGTCCGCAAAGGTCACGCCGAAGGTATTGGCCTTTTCGCGGTCGATGGCCACGCTGACCTGAGCCGCATCGGGCATGCCTTCGAAGCGAACCCCGGTCACGATCTTGCTCTGAGCCGCAAGGCCGAGAAGCTGGTCGCGTGCCTGGGACAAAGCCGCTTCGCCGAGACCGCCACGATCCTGCAGGCGGAAGGAGAAGCCCCCGGTGGTGCCGAGGCCCTGGATCGCCGGCGGCGACAGCGCGAAGCTGATCGCATCCTTGATCTGGCTCATGGCCATGGTGGCCCGCATGGCGATCGATTGAGCGGCGTTGTCGGCGTCGCGTTCCTTCCAGTCCTTCAGCGTCACGAAGGCGAGCGCTGCGTTCTGTCCGGTGCCGAAGAAGGAGAAGCCGTTGATCGCGATGATGCGTTCGACAGCCGGCTCCTGGCCGAAGATCTTCTCCGCCTGTTCCACCACCTCGGTCGTACGGTTGCCCGTCGCTTCGGAGGGGAGCTGCATCATGACGATCACGAAGCCCTGGTCTTCGTCCGGAAGGAACGACGACGGCAGCTTCATGAACAGCCAGCCGAGGCCGGCCAAGACGGCGATGTAGACGATCATGTAGCGACCGGTGCGGTGGACCAGGCGCTTCACGATGCCGCTATAGCCGTGCGAGGTCTTGTCGAAGCTGCGGTTGAACCAGCCGAAGAAGCCGCGCTTGGCGTGGTGGTGGCCCTTCGGAACCTGCTTCAGGAAGCTGGCGCACAGCGCCGGCGTCAGCGACAGCGCGAGCAGTGCCGAGAACAGGATCGACACGACCATGGTCAGCGAGAACTGGCGATAGATCACGCCGACGGCGCCCGGGAAGAAGGCCATCGGAATGAACACCGAAGCCAGCACCAGCGTGATGCCGATGACGGCGCCGGTGATCTGCTTCATTGCCTTGCGGGTGGCGTCCTTCGGTGTCAGCCCCTCTTCGGACATGATGCGTTCGACGTTCTCGACGACGATGATCGCATCGTCGACCAGGATGCCGATCGCCAGCACCATGCCGAACATGGTCAGAACGTTGATCGAGAAGCCCATCGCCAGCATCACCGCGCAGGTGCCCAGAAGAGCGACCGGCACGACGAGTGTCGGGATGATGGTGTAGCGGATGTTCTGCAGGAACAGGAACATCACGATGAAGACGAGCGCGACCGCTTCGACCAGCGTCGAAAGCACCTTCTCGATGGAAACGGCAACGAACGGCGAGGTGTCGTAGGGAACCGAATATTCCAGGCCCTCCGGGAAGAACTTCGACAGTTCGTCCATGCGCTCCTTGATCGCCGTCGAGGTCGACATCGCGTTGCCGCTTGGCGACAGCTGTATGGCGATAGCCGCGGACGGCTTGCCGTTCAGGCGGGTCGAAAACGCGTAGCTTTCGCCGCCGATCTCGACGCGGGCAACGTCGCGCAGACGAACGGAGGAGCCGTCCGGATTGGCGCGAAGCACGATCGCTCCGAATTCCTCGGCGCTCGACAGCTGACCCTTGACGACAACAGGAGCACTGATCTGCTGCGTGATCGGGTTCGGCTGTGCGCCGATCGAGCCGGATGCGATCTGGGCGTTCTGGGCCTGGATGGCATTCGTCACGTCGCCGGCGGTCAGGTTGAGGCCGAGCATCTTGTCCGGATCGAGCCAGATGCGCATCGAGCGTTCGGTCGCAAACAGCTGCGCACGGCCGACGCCGGGCACGCGCTGGACTTCGTTCAGCACGTTGCGGCTGAGATAGTCGCCGAGACCGATGGCGTCCATAGAGCCGTCGGTCGAGGTGAGCGCGACGATCATCAGGAAGCCGGAACCGGCTTCGTCGACCTGTACGCCCTGGCGCTTGACCGAATCGGGCAGGCGCGGTTCGACGCGGCGAACGCGGTTCTGAATGTCGACGGCCGCCTGTCCCGGATCTGTACCGGGTGCAAAGGTGGCGCTGATGTCGACCGAGCCGGCAGCGCTGGAGGTCGATTCGAAATAGAGCAGGCCTTCGACGCCGTTCAGCTCGTTTTCGATCAGCCGGGTGACGCTCTGATAGGTGTCCTGCGACGAAGCGCCGGGGTAGCTCGTGTTGATGGAGATCTGCGGCGGCGCAACATCAGGATATTGCGATACCGGCAACAGCGGTATCGCGATGATGCCGGCGAGCATGATGAAGATCGCCACCACCCAGGCAAAAATAGGCCTGTCGATGAAAAAACTAGGCATTAATCAGCACTCACTCTGTGGCTTCAGCGGGCTTTGCGTCGGTCGCCGCGGTCGTCTGGGCTGCTTCGGCCGCCGGCTTTGCATTCGGATCCCAGTCGGTCGGCTCCACCGGCGCGCCGGGGCCGATCTTCTGGAAGCCTTCGACGATGACCTTTTCGCCGGGCTTCAGCCCCGAGGCCACCTGCCAGCGGGTTCCGACCGTGCGTCCAAGTGTGACGTTGCGGAACTCGACCTTCTTGTCGGCGGCCACGACATAGACCTGCGACTGGCCGGCATTGTTGCGCTGGACAGCCTGCTGCGGCACGGTGATCGCGTCCTTCTCGACACCCTGCTGGACCAGCACGCGGACATACATGCCCGGCAATAGGTCGCCGTCGGGATTGGGGAACTCGCCGCGCAGCGTTACCTGGCCGGTCGTCGCGTCAACGGCCGCTTCCGAGAACAGGAGCTTGCCCTTGTGTTCATAAGGCGTGCCGTCGTCGAGGATCAGTTGAACCTCGGCCTCCTGGTCACCGCTCATCATCTGGCCGGCTTCAAGCGCCTTGCGCAGGCGGATGAGATCGGTCGCCGACTGGGTAAAGTCGGCATAGAGCGGATCGAGTTGCTGGATCGTGGCGAGGTTTTCCGAGCTGTTGGCGCTGACGAGCGCACCCTCGGTGATGAGAGCGCGTCCGATCTGGCCGCTGATCGGGGCGGTCACGTTGGCGTATTGCAGGTCGAGCTTGGCAGCGGCCAAGCCCGCCTGGGCGATGGCGACGTCGGCGTTTGCTGCAGCCAGCAGGCCGTTTGCATCGTCGAACTGCTGGGCGGCGACGACGTTTGCCTTCTTCAGAGCTTCCTGTCGGGCAGCCTTCTGTTCGGCCTGGAGATGCACGGCCTGGGCGCGGCGCAGGGTCGCTTCGGCCTTTTCGACCTGGACCTGGAAGGGAGCAGGGTCGATGCGGTAGAGCACGTCACCTTCCTTGACCTTCGAGCCCTGCTGGAAGACGCGTTCGACGACGATGCCGGAAACGCGCGGACGAACTTCGGCGACGCGCGTCGCGGTGATGCGGCCCGGCAGTTCATTGGTGATCGGCAGCGTCTCGGATGCGGTCGTGAAGACAGCGACGGCCGATGGCGGGAAGGCGGGAGCGGCCTGTTCTTCGTCTTTCTGGCAGCCGGAAAGGAGAATCACGGTTGCCAAGGCGGCGGCCAGTGTCGGTCGGTTCATGCGCATAGCGATGTCCATATTCGGTGACCGTGCGCAGCCAGTGCGTATCGCAGGGCTGCGCGGTCCGGAAGTGAAGGGAAGCAATTACCAGTATCGGGATGGGAAAATACCGGAACGCTAATATACAAACACAAATGTATGTTAATTTGCGCCGCAGTGCAACACCGTGATGCAGCGCGTTGAATCGATCAAAAAAATCAGCCGCCGCAGTGCTTTCGGCACCACGGCGGCTTGATATCACTAAGGTGTGATCCGGGTTTGTCGCCGGATTATCGTCTCAGGCGAGGACGCGGTCGTCGGCACCGAAGCGGTGCATGCTGCCGACCATCGGCGTCGCAAAGACAATGTCATCAGGCGCGTAGCGGTGTTCGCCAAACAGCCGAACGGTGATCAGACCGACCTGGTCGGACTCGATATAGACAATCGTGTCGGCGCCCAGATGCTCGACGTGGATGACCTTGCCCTTCCAGTCGCCACTCTCGCGCGACAGACCGATATGTTCCGGCCGGATGCCGATCGTCTTGGCGCCGGGATCGCCGAGGCGGGCGCCGTCGACGAAGTTCATCTGCGGCGAGCCGATGAAGCCACCGACGAAGACATTGGCCGGCCGGTTGTAGAGATCCATCGGCGAGCCGATCTGCTCGATCTGGCCGGCGTTCAGCACCACGATCTTGTCGGCCAGCGTCATCGCTTCGACCTGATCATGGGTCACGTAGATCATCGTGGCCTTCAGGCTGCGATGCAGCCGGGCGATCTCGAGCCGGGTGTTGACGCGCAAGGCCGCATCGAGGTTCGACAAGGGCTCGTCGAACAGGAACAGCTTCGGTTCGCGCACGATGGCGCGGCCGATGGCGACACGCTGGCGCTGGCCGCCGGAAAGTTCCGCCGGGCGCCGGGCGAGATAGGGGTCGAGCGACAGCATGCTGGCGGCCTTGCCGACCTTGTCCTCGATTTCAGCTTTCGGCTTGCCGGCCTGCTTCAGGCCCAGGCCCATATTGTCCTTCACCGTCAGGTGCGGATAGAGCGCATAGGACTGGAATACCATGGCGATGCCGCGCTTGGCGGGGGCCACGTGTCCGACTTCGACGCCGTCGATCTGGACGCTGCCGGAGGTCGCGTCCTCAAGGCCGGCAATGGTGCGCAGCAATGTCGACTTGCCGCAGCCGGAAGGACCCACGAAGATGACGAACTCGCCGTCCTTCACTTCCAGGTCGATGCCCTTGAGAACCTCATGGTTTCCGTAGGCCTTGCGGATGGATTTGAGTTGAAGTGATCCCACCTAATTGCCCCTCTTAAAGTTTGACCGGCTGACCGGTGCGGACGCTTTCATCAGCCGCAAGGCAGATGCGCAGCGACTGGACGGCGTCGTTCATGTGGCGGTCGAGATTGATATCTTCGCGAATGGCCTTCAGCACATAGGCCTGCTCACGATCGCAGAGTTCCTGATGGCCGGGCTCTCCGTCCATTGTCAGGTCCTCGTCCGGCTTGAGAAAGCGACCGTTGGGACCAGTTTCCGCATTGTGCACGCGAATGACCGAGGTCTTGGTGTGTGTGTCGATATCGTCCGACTTGGCATTCGGATCCATGACGATCGACACGGAGCCCTTTGGCGACATGACGTCCTTCACGAAGAAGGCGGTCTCCGAAATCATCGGACCCCAGCCGGCCTCGTACCAGCCGGCCGACCCGTCTTCGAAGATCACCTGCAGGTGGCCGTAATTGTACATGTCCGAAGCGATTTCGTCGGAAAGACGCAGGCCCATGCCGCGCACCTCCACCGGCTTGGCGTCGGTGATCTGGCACATGACGTCGACATAATGCACGCCGCAGTCGACGATCGGCGGGGTCGTCTGCATCAGCGACTTGTGGGTCTCCCAGGTCGGACCGCTCGACTGCTGGTTCAAGTTCATGCGGAAGACGTAAGGACCGCCGAGTTTGCGGGCTTCGGCGATCAGCCGGATCCACGAGGGGTGGTGGCGCAGGATGTAGCCGATGATCAGCTTGCGGCCATGCTTCCTGGCGGCAGCAACGACCCGTTCGGCGTCTGCGACCGTCGTTGCCAGCGGCTTCTCCACGAACACGTCGCAGCCGGCTTCGAAGGCGGCAACCGCATAGTCGGCATGGCTGTCGGAATAGGTACAGACCGAGCAGAGTTCGGGTTTCAGTTCCTCAAGCGCCGTCTTGAAGTCAGGATGGATCTCGTAGCCGCGCAGTTCCTCCGGAAGCTCCACCTTGGAGCGGTTGACCAGCCCGACGATCTCGAAGCCGGGATTGTTGTGATAGGCCAGCGAATGGCTGCGGCCCATATTGCCGAGACCCGCGACGAGGACCCGGACCGGTTTGCTGTTTGAACTCACTTGACTGCTCCTGCGGTGATGCCGCGGATCAGCTGCCGCGAGAAAATGACATAGAGGACGAGAACCGGAAGGATGGCGAGCGACAGGGCCGCAAGCACGGCGTTCCAGTTGGTGACGAACTGGCCGATGAAGATCTGCGAGCCGAGCGTGACCGTCTTGGTTGCTTCTGCCGGCGCCAGGATCAATGGGAACCACAGATCGTTCCAGATCGGGATCATCGTGAACACGGCAACCGTTGCCATCGCCGGCCGGATCAGCGGCAGCACGAGGCGGAAGAAGATCGAGTATTCCGACAGCCCGTCGATGCGGCCGGCATTCTTCAGGTCATCCGAAACCGTGCGCATGAACTCCGACAGGATGAACACCGCGAGCGGTAGCCCCTGTGCGGTATAGACGAGGATCAGCGCCGTCAGCGTGTTGACGAGGTTGGCAGCGACCATGCCCTGAAGGATGGCGACGGTGCCGAGCCGGATCGGGATCATGATGCCGATCGCGAGATAGAGCCCCATCAGCGTATTGCCGCGGAAGCGGTATTCCGACAGCGCGAACGCGGCCATGGCGCCGAACAACAGCACCAGCGCGATCGCGACGACCGTGACGATGAAGCTGTTCTGGAAGTAGGTCGCGAAATCGCCCTGGCCGAGCACCGTCTGGTAGCCGATCAGGCTGAAGGTCTCGGGCGTCGGGACCGTCAACGGCGCCCGGAAGATCGCGTTGCGATCCTTGAACGAGTTGATGATCGTCAGGAACACCGGAAACAGCGAGATGAGCGTATAGGCGATCAGCGCGATGTGGACGAAGCCGGTGCGGAAAATGGAGTGGCGTGCTTGCGACATCTCGGCCTCCCTTAGAACTGATAGCGGCGCATGCGGCGCTGGATGACGAAGAGGTAGAGCGAGACGCCGGCGAGGATGATCAGGAACATCACCGTTGCGATCGTCGCGCCCATCGAGCGGTCGCCCAGCTGCAGCTGGAAGCCGAAGAAGGTGCGGTAGAGCAGCGTGCCGAGAATGTCGGTCGAGCCATCAGGACCGGCAAGCGCGCCCTGCACGGTGTAGACCAGGTCGAAGGCGTTGAAGTTGCCGACGAAGGTCAGGATCGAGATGATGCCGATCGCGGGCAGGATCAGCGGCAGCTTGATCTTCCAGAACTGGCTCCAGCCGGTGACGCCGTCGCATTCGGCGGCTTCGATCACTTCATCGGGAATGTTGAGCAGGGCGGCGTAGATCAGCATCATCGGGATGCCGACATATTGCCAGACCGAGATCAACGACACGGCGATCAGGGCCGAGCCTGGCCTGCCGAGCCAGGGCGCAAACATCGACTTGAGGCCGACGAGATCGAGCATCCAGGGCGCGACACCCCAGATCGGCGACAGGATCAGCTTCCAGATGAAGCCGACGATAACGAAGGAAAGCAGCGTCGGCAGGAAGATCGCCGTGCGGTAGAACGTGACGAAACGCAGCTTCGGAATGGACAGCATGGCCGCCAGCGCAACGCCGATCGGATTCTGCACGCACATGTGAATGATGAAGAAGATGACGTTGTTCTTCAGCGCGTTCCAGAAGTCGTGCGCCCAGCGCTCCTCGCCGAACAGGACCTGGAAGTTTGCGAGACCAACGAAGGTCGGCTGGCCGTCGACCGTGTTGTATAGCGAGAGACGCAGCGTCTCGATCAACGGCAGGATCATCACCGCCGTGTAGACCAGAAGGGCCGGCAGCAGAAAGATGAGGATGTGCCAGCGTTTCGGCCGTCTCACGGTCGGCTGTCCCTCTTGCAGTGAAGTGACGTTGCTCATTGATCGTACCCGCTTGTTCGACCGGTTCCCCAGGGCGTCATGATGCACGTCGACGCCACACGGCCGGTCTTGCCGCATAACGCCTGCCCCGATCCGGGCTCATGACGAAGGTTAAGGCTATCGCGTTCTTTTGCAAACGACTGCGTCGGGGACCTCCCCATCAAGGGGAGGTCGAGGACGCTGCGGCTGGGGGAGTGCCTCCTTGGGCAATGTCCTCCCGCCCGGCCCTTGCTGCATGTTTCCTCAATCCTATCCGATTTGAGGACAAAAACATTCAGCAATTCAAAGTGCTACAGCGACCTTTGTGCGTCCGACAAGACGCGCGGCGCTGTAGGGCCGACCCTCCCCCGAAGGGGAGGGAACCAGTTGCGCTTACTTCGCCGGCTTGTACCAGCCGTCGAGACCCTTCTGCAGCTTTTCGGCCGCAACCTCAGGCGTATCCGTGCCGTTGATGACGTTGGCCGATTCAACCCAGGTTTCGTTCTCGAGGCTCGGCGTACCGCGCGCCAGGATCTGGTAGGTCGAGCGGATCGTCGGCTTGCACTTTTCGCGCCAGGAAACGAATTCCTGAGCGAGCGGATCGGTCATCTTCACCGGGGTCGAATTGAGGCTGAAGAAGCCCGGCAGCGAATTGGCGTAAATCTCGGCGAATTCCGGCGAAGCGACCCAGGTAAGGAAGGTCTTGGCTTGCTCGGCGTGCGCACTCTTGGCGTTCAGACCGACGCCGATGTCGTTGTGGTCGGAGATGTAGCAAGCGTCGCCGGCGTTCTTAACCGGAGGCGGGAAGGCGCCCATCTTGAACTGGGCCTGGGTGTTGAACAGGCCGATTTCCCACGAGCCGGCCGGATAGATCGCGGCGCGGCCGAGCGTGAACAGGTTCTGGCTGTCCGGATAGGTCTGGGCCTCGAAGCCGTCGCCGAGATAGTCCTTCCACTTGGCGAGAACGCGATAGGGCTCGACCCACGGTTCATCGGTCAGCTTCTGCTCGCCCTTGATCAGCGCAGCGCGGCCTTCTTCACCCTTCCAGTAGGTCGGGCCGATGTTCTGGTAGCCCATGGTCGCGGCTTCCCAGAGATCCTTGGTGCCCATCGCCATCGGGATGTAGTTGCCGTCGGCCTTGATCTTGTCGAGAGCTGCGAAGAATTCGGCTTCCGTCGTCGGGATCTGGATGCCGAGCTGGTCGAAGGCGTCCTTGTTGTAGATGAAGCCGTGGATGACCGAAGCCATCGGCACGCAGAAGGTGGCCGAGCCATCGTCTGTCGTCCAGGCGGACTTGGCGACCGGGGAGAAATTTTCCATACCCGGCAGCGCCGTCAGGTCGGCAAGGTGCTTCTTGTTGTAGAGTTCGAGCGAGACATCGAACGGACGGCAGGTGATGAGGTCGCCCGCGGAGCCGGCGTCGAGTTTGGCGTTCAGCGCCGCGTTGTACTCGGTCGGCGCCATCGGGGCGAACTTGACCTTGATGCCGGGGTTCTTGGCTTCGAAAGCCGGGATCAGCTTTTCCTGCCAGATCGCCAGGTCGTCGTTGCGCCAGCTTTCGATCGTCAGCGTGACGTCCTCCGCGTGGGCCAGGCCGGCCGAGCCGAGAATGCTCGACGCAAGCAGCAGGCCCTTGAGTGTCGTACGGGTCATTTAGCTTCTCCCTCTTATATGCGCCGTTTTGGCGCGGTTTGAATCCCAGGTTTATCTCAGGCCGAAACGATATCGATCGCCCGGCGCAGGTTCTGCTTGGTCTGGTTGAGCGCCGCTTCGGCTGCCGCCACGTCCTTCGCGCCCGATGCCAGCAGGATGGCGATCTTGACCGAGCCGGATGCGGCATTGATCAGCCGGCCGGCCTCGGATGCGCCAACACCGGTAATGTCGGTGACGATGCGAACGGCGCGGCCGTGCAGCTTGATGTTGTCGGCGCGCAGATTGACCATGTGGCCGTCGAGCACGTGGCCGAGATGGATGCCGACCAGCGTCGAGAACATGTTGAAGGCGATCTTCTGTGCCGTGCCGGCACCCATGCGCGTCGAGCCGGAAACGACTTCCGGCGGCGTCTGCAGCAGAATGGCGACATCCGCGTCGTTGAAAAGAGCTGCGCCCGGATTGTTGGCAACGGCGATGACTTTTGCGCCGAGCTTGCGCGCCTCGTCGGCTGCGGCCAGCGCATAGGGTGTCGAGCCGCTGGCCGACACTGAAACCAGACAGTCGCCCGCGGTGATGCCGGCCTTGCGGACGTCTTCGCGCGCCAGATCCATGTCGTCTTCGTAGCCGCCGGCGAGGTCATTGAGACTGGCGGCGCCGCCTGCAAGCAGAATGACGATCTGGTCCTGGGGGATGCCGTAGGTGCCGGGAAGTTCCAGCGCATCGGCCATGGCCATCAGGCCTGAGCTGCCGGCGCCGGCATAGGCGAGACGCTTGCCGGAGGCGAGCGTTTCTGCAGCCAGGGACGCAGCAGCGGAAATCTGCTCAATCGCGGCGTCCACGACCTTTGCTGCCGCCTGTTGTCCGGATGCGAGCAGCCGAAGCGCCAGCGCCGGATGCATGACATCCAGGCCTTTGGCGTTGTCGTGACGCTCTTCGGTCTTCACTGAAGGCATAGGTTGTGTCTCCTCTGGGTGAATTAATGCCAAAAAAATACCAATTGTCTAGGAGAAATTACATTTTGGCGTCAAAAAAAACCAATCTCTGAAATTATCCGTTGTTATTCAATGCATTATTTCAAAATTGGATATCGAGACCAATTCGGACTTGGTTATTGGTATTTTTTTGGTATCCTCTATGGGCGGAGGTGCTCATGCCAAACTACCTAATAGGAATCGATGGCGGCGGAACAAGCTGCCGGGCGGCTGTGGCTGCGGGGGATGGACGTATTCTCGGCCGCGGCAAGGCTGGTGCAGCCAACATTCTGACGGATCCTGAAACGGCGCTCGCCCATATTGGCGACGCTGCGCGGGCGGCATTTGAAGAAGCCGGTCTTGATCCCTCTGGTATCGCCGAGGCGCGCGCAATTGTCGGCGTCGCCGGGCACAATGTCGGCGATGCCGTGCATTATGTGAAGCGACGCCTGCCGTTTGCCGCAGCCGATATCGAATCGGATGGTCTGATTGCCCTGCAGGGCGCGCTCGGCGACGAGGACGGCGCCGTCGCCATTCTCGGCACCGGCAGCATCTATATCCTGCGGCAGGCCGACATCGTCAGCTATGTCGGCGGCTGGGGCTTCACGATCGGCGATCATGGCAGTGGCGCACGCATCGGCCACGCGCTTTTGCAGGAAAGCCTGCTTGCCTTCGATGGCATCCATGAGGCGTCGCCGATAACCGATTCCGTCATGGCCGAGTTCAGGAACGATCCGAGTGCTGTCGTCGATTTCGCGCGCCTGGCAAAGCCGGGTGAGTTCGGCCGCTATGCCCCGCGTGTCTTCGAAGCGGCGCAGGCGGGCGATCCCGTCGCCGTGCGTCTGCTCAAGACTGCGGCGATCACGGTCGACGAGGCGCTAGACGTCGTGGTCGCCCGGGGCGGGCGCAAGCTCTGCCTGCTCGGTGGCCTCGCGCCGCTCTATCGTCTCTGGCTTGCCGAGCGCCACCAGCCGTTTTTTGTCGAACCCGAGGCCGACGCGCTCACCGGCGCCGTCGCACTCGCCGCACAGCGCTTCGGCTCCCGCTCGGAGGTCGGCGCATGACCGATCATCTCGCTGCCATTCTGCCGCTCGAAGGCCTGCAGGCCGGTGGATCCGGTCCGCTCTATCTGAAACTGCGGCAATCGCTGGAAGACGCGATCCAGTCGGGCAAGCTCAATCATGGCGACGCCCTGCCGCCGGAGCGCGATTTGGCCGATTACGCCAATATCAGCCGCGTGACCGTGCGCAAGGCCGTCGACGATCTCGTGCGCGACGGCTTGCTGGTGCGGCGCCACGGCTCCGGCACTTTTGTCGTCAAGCCGGTCTCCAAGGTGCAGCAATCGCTGTCGCGGCTGACCTCGTTTACCGAGGACATGGCGCGCCGTGGTCTCAACACTCATGCCCGCTGGCTGGAGCGAGGCCTGTATCATCCGTCGCCGGATGAGATGATGGCGCTCGGCCTGCCGGCCGACGCGTTGGTGGCCAGGCTCGGGCGTCTGCGCATCGCTGACGACATGCCGCTCGCGATCGAGCGCGCCAGCATCTCGGCCGAATTCCTGCCGGATCCGCAGGCCGTCACCTCGTCGCTCTATACCGCGCTCGACAAGACCCGTTCCCGGCCGGTGCGCGCCGTGCAGCGCATCTCCGCCTGCAACATCAAGGATCCGGACGCCTCCATGCTCGGCGTCGCCGTCGGCTCTGCCGGCCTTTCCATCGAACGCGTCTCCTATCTCGCATCGGGACGCGTCGTCGAATTCACCCGCTCGCTCTATCGGGGCGACGCCTATGATTTTGTCGCGGAACTGACCCTGTCGGAATCCTGACCGTCGCTCCGCAAGAAAGGAATTGACCATGCAGACCAACATGCGCCGAGAAATCGACGAGATCCCCGAAGCGGCGGCCCGACTGCTCGAGCATTCTTCCGAGGCCCTGAAGCAGGCCGGCGCAGCGCTGCGCGCCAAGGACCCGGCTTTCCTGGTGACGATCGCGCGCGGTTCTTCGGACCATGCCGCCCTGTTCCTGAAATATGCGATCGAGCTGCAGGCCGGTCGACCGGTCGCTTCGCTCGGGCCGTCGCTCGCGTCGATCTATGGCGCCAAGCTGAAGCTCGGTGGCGCGGCGGCAATTGCGATTTCGCAATCGGGCAAGAGCCCGGATATCGTCGCGATGGCCCAGGCCGCAACCGATGCCGGCGCCGTATCAATCGCACTTACCAACACCCTGCCGTCACCGATCTCGAAGGCATGCACCCATCCGCTCGACATTCTCGCCGGCCCGGAAATCGCCGTTGCTGCAACCAAGTCCTATGTCAACTCCATCGTCGCCGGCCTTGCCGTTCTCGGCGAATGGACCGGCGACGCGGCGTTGCAGCGCGCCGTGGCCGATCTGCCGAACCAGTTCGCCAAGGCGGTGAAGCTGGATTGGCATGAGTTCGCCGCCGATCTCGGCGAGGCCGAATCGCTCTACGTGCTTGGCCGTGGCCCGGCGCTGGCGATCGCCAGCGAAGCGGCGCTGAAGTTCAAGGAAACTTCGGGCATGCATGCGGAAGCCTATTCGGCCGCCGAAGTGCTGCATGGACCGGTGGCGCTTGTCGGCGCCAAGTTCCCGGTGCTGACGCTTGCGGCGCGCGATGCGGCCGAAGGGTCCGTCGCCGAGATCGCCGACGGCATGGCCGAGAAGGGCGCCGTGGTCCATGTGACGTCGAACCGCGCCGGCAAGGCCAAGCGCCTGCCGTTCGTCGAGACGGGACACCCGATCACCGACGCGCTGACCCTGATCCTGCCGTTCTATGGCTTCGTCGAAGCCTGGTCGCGCTCGCGCGGTCTCAATCCCGACGCACCGGCAAGCCTCAAGAAGGTAACGGAGACGAGATGACCGAGAAGAAGGCAATCATCGGCGCCCGCCTGTTCGATGGTATCGAATGGCATGACGGCGCCGCTCTCTTGATCGAGGCGGGTCGTGTCAAGGCCATCGTGGCAGCCGGCGATCTGCCGGCCGGTGCCACGATCGTCGATGCCCACGGCCTGCTGCTGGTGCCCGGCTTCATCGACCTGCAGGTCAACGGCGGCGGCGGGGCGCTTCTCAACGCGCAGCCGACGCTGGAAAGCATCCGCCAGATCTGTTCGGCCCATGCGAAGTTCGGTACGACCGCACTTCTGCCGACGCTGATCACCGATACGCGCGAAGTCCGCACGGCAACGATCGCCGCCGGCCTTCAGGCCAAGGCGGCCGGCGTGCCCGGCTTCCTCGGCCTGCATCTGGAAGGTCCGCATCTTTCGGTCGCACGAAAGGGCGCGCACGATCCAGCGCTGATCCGACCGATGGATGACGCCGACCTCAAGGAGATGCTCGACTGCGCCAGGGCGCTCGGCACCCTCATGGTCACGGTCGCACCGGAAAATGCGACCAAAGAGCAGGTTCGAGCCCTTGCCGACGCCGGCGCCATCGTCAGCCTCGGCCATACGGATGTCGGCTATGAGACCGCCGTGTCCTATGCCAAGGCAGGGGCGAAGACGGTGACGCATCTGTTCAACGCCATGAGCGGTCTCGGTCATCGCGAGCCTGGCGTCGTCGGTGCAGCCCTTGCGACAGGCACCCTGCACGCGGGCCTGATCGCCGACGGCTACCATGTCGACCCCGCCTCGATGGGTGTGGCGCTGCGGGCCAAGACCGGCCCGGGCCAGATCTTCCTGGTGACCGACGCGATGTCGCCGATTGGAACGGACATGACGAGCTTCGAGCTCAATGGCCGCGAGATCCTGCGCCACGGCGGTCGTCTGACGCTCGCCGACGGCACGCTTGCCGGCGCCGATATCGACATGCTCTCGTCGGTGCGCTTCGTGCACGAAAAGCTCGGCCTACCGGTCGAGGAAGCCCTTCGCATGGCATCGGCCTATCCCGCCGACGCCATGGGCATCTCCTCGCACAAGGGCCGTGTTCTGCCCGGGGCAGATGCGGATTTCGTGCTTCTGACATCAGAACTCGCCATGGGATCGACTTGGATTGGCGGCAACCAGGTCTACGCAGCCTGATCACCGATCTATCGAAAAATTGAGGCCCGACGATCGGAGTGATCGTCGGGCCTTTCTTTAGCGTGAACTGAAAGCGTGGCGAAGATCCGACGCGCGAACGTCCTACCCCGCCGAAAGCCGCGCTTTCATCGCCTGAACGGTCGCCACATCCGTGCGGCGCCGATCCTCGGTCACGAAGCCCATCTCGACCAGTCGCCGATCATGAGCCGGCTCACGGATCGAGCAGGATGAATGCACTTCCGTGACGGGCAGTCGGGCAAGCAGCGCATCGACGGTTTCAAGCGTCACGCCGGAACCAGGCATGATCGAAAGCCGCCCACCTGCCAGCTCGACAAGCTCCGCCAGCTTCTCGATGGCCTGTGGCGCGCTCCTCGCGCCTCCGGATGTCAGGATCCGCTCAAAGCCGAGTTCAACCGCAAGTTCGATTGCGTCCTTGAAATCTGGCACCAGGTCGAAGGCGCGGTGCAAGGTGAGGCCGAGGCCTGCGGCATGGCCCGTCAGTTTTCGGAGCATGGGCGCATCGAGCTGGCCATCGGTAAGCGACGCACCGAGAACGACGCCGGCAAGTCCGGCATCGCGCACCGCATCGATATCGCGGCGCATCATGTCGAGATCGGCGGCGCCAAAGACGAAGTCGCCCGGCCGCGGCCGGACCATGACATAGACGGGTACCCGTGGCGGCCCGGCGAGTGCCATCAACCCGGCGGTCGGCGTCAGCCCGCCGACGGAAAGTGCTGCGCAGAGTTCGATCCGGTCCGCCCCGCCCTCGATCGCCGCGGCAAGCCCGTCGGCGTCGTCGACGCAAACCTCAAGTCCGATGCCATTCATGCCTTTTCTCCTCCAAGGCCGAGCAGGGCTGCGCCGATCAGGCCGGGCTCGACCTGACACTCGCCGCGCACGACGAGCGGCCGTTTGAACTGCCGCAGAATCCGGCTACGAACCGCCAGATCGATCCCCTCAAGCAGCGGTTCAACGTTGGAAAGACCGCCGCCGACAGGTACGATCGTCGCTCCCGTGGTGTTGATGACGAGCGCCAGCGGTGAGCTGACGAGATCGACAAGAATCTCGACGGTGCGTTTCGCTTCCGTGTCGCCCTTGAGCCACGCCTCGATGATCTCATGGCTCGACATGGTCTTGCCGTGCACGGTGTCGTGCAGTCGTTCGAGCCCGCGCGCGCCGCCGACCGTGTCGACGCAGCGCCGCTGGCCGCAGCCGCAGGCATAGGCGGGGATGGCGATCGGCGGTTCACCCGCTTCCGCGGCAAGTGCCGGTCCATGTCCCCATTCGCCGGCAAAGCCGCCGTCGGCGTTGATCAACTGGCCGTCGACCACCAAGCCGCCGCCGACACCGGTGCCGAGGATCGCCCCGAAGACGATGCGGTGACCCCGGCCGGCGCCGGCGCCCGCTTCGGCAAGGGCGAAACAGTCGGCGTCATTGGCGATCTTGATCGGCAGGTGCAGCTCGCGCTCGAGCTCGGCCACCAGTTCGCGGCCGTCGATGCAGGGGATGTTGGCGCATTTGATCCGGCGCGTCTCCGGGTCGATGACGCCGGTAATCGAGATCGCCACGCATTCCGGGTGGCCGCCGGCTTCGTCGAGCACGGATTCGAGCGTTTGGACGAACTGGCGGAAATTGTTGAGCGGCGTCGTGCGGCGCGGCAGCGGAAAGATCCGTTCGCGCGAATGCACGATCGCCCCCTTGATCGCCGATCCGCCGATATCGAAACAGACGATCATGCCTCTCCCCGGATCACGGCTTCGGCGGCAAGTGCGATCGAGAGCAACCGGTCGTCCTGATGGTGCGGTGCAGCCAACTGCAGGCCCACGGGCATTTCGCCGGCACCGGTGCCGCAGGGGATCGAGATGCCGCAGAAATCGAGGAAGTTGCCGATGAGCGTGTTGCGCAGCGTCGTGGCGTTGGTCTTGAAGAACAGCTCGTCGTCGGCCAGCAACGGCGCCAACGGCGGCGCGACATGCGGCAATGTCGGATGGACGATGAGTTCGCCCGGCTTCAGGCTCTCGACCGTTTCATGGATCAGCTGGTCGCGCGCATCGAGAAGCGCGATATAGTCAGGCATGGTGATCTTCTCGCCGAGCCTGGTGCGCGCGACGACACGCGGATCGATGCGTTCGGCCTCGGAGCCTGCCAGGCGCTCCCGGTGAAGTGCGAAGGCTTCGGCGGTGACGAGCGCGCCGTGGCGCGCCATCAGATCGAACACCGCCTTGAACGTCGGAAAGGCGCGGCGGGTGACCGTGGCGCCGGCCTTTTCCAGCCGCTTGACCGCATCCTCGAAGGCTTCGACGACTTCGTTTTCCGCCTCGTCGAAGACGATGGTTTCGGGGATGACGATCGAGAGGCCGGCGATCTCGCCGCGGCGAACCACCGGTGCGGTCAGTCCATGCATGGCGGCGTCGAGCCAGACCGCATCCTGCACCGTATGACAGAGAGGCCCGAGCGAATCGAGGCTTTCGGCGAGCGGGAAGACGCCCTTCATCGAATAGCGGCCGCGCGTCGCTTTGTAGCCGATGATGCCGGTCATGGCCGCCGGGATTCGGACGGAGCCGCCAGTATCGGTACCGATTGCCGCGGGCACGAGACCGGCCGCGACCGCCGCCGCCGCGCCCGACGAGGAGCCGCCGGGGATGCGCTCGACATCGGTCGAGGCCGGGTTGTGCGGCGTGCCGTAATGCGGATTGATGCCGAGGCCGGAGAAGGCGAATTCGCTCATGTTGGTTCGCCCGACGCTGACCATGCCGGCACCGGCAACCGCGCCGACCACGGCGGCGTCACTGCCAGCAGGCGGGGTGTCCCGCAGGACCGCGGAACCCGCGGTCGTCACGCTGCCCTTGACGTCGAAGAGATCCTTCCAGGCGACCGGAAGACCATCGAGCAGGCCGAGCGATCGGCCCGCACGAAGCCGGGCGGAGGCCGCCGAGGCCTCCTTAAGCGCGCGTTCGCGGGTGATGCCGACAAAGATCGACTGATCGCCGTGCGCCGCGATGCCGGCAAGTGTTTGCTCTGCAAGCGTGACCGGGTCGAGCTTGCCTTCCTGGACGAGTACCGAAAGCCCGGCGAGCGTTTTCTGTCTGGTCATGGTCTCCCCTTGTCCGCCTGCCGCCAGCGGCAGCTCGTCCTTCCGTTGGCCCGCGTGGGCAGGCTTTTGATCTAAAGCGTGTCGCGATCTCCAGGATTCGCTGACTGCGCATTAAGTCGTTGTTCTTGCGCATGTCGCGCAAAACCCCTGCACAGTTTTGTGCAACAAGCTCTACCATATCGCTCCCCGTGGCGTTTGCCATGGTTCGTCCGTCTTCGCCGCAGGAATTTTGCCGAAAGCAGATGATGCCGGCCGTCCTGCCTTGTCGATACGAAGGCGTTTGCCTACATGCCTCATCGAACCCTGCCCGGCACTGGAGAGATTTGATGATATTGGACGCGGCGCGGCTTTCTTTTGCCAATCTCTTTGCACCGGAGACCCGTTCGGTGTTCTGGAAAGTGCTCGGCCTGACGCTTCTGGCGCTCGCAGCACTGTGGTTCGGCCTGCGCGAACTCTTCATCTGGCTTGCTTTGCCATGGCTCGATGCGTTGATGCCTGGCACGCCCGCCTGGGCGGGTTGGCTCACCTTCGTGCTCGGCATCTTCGCGAGCCTCGGGCTGGCGCTGGCCCTGGCCCTGCTGCTAGCGCCGGTGACGGCGCTGATCGCCGGCTTCTTCCTTGACGATGTCGCGGACGTGGTCGAGGCGCGCGACTATCCGAGCGAGCCGGCGGGCAGGCCCTTGCCGCTCGGAGAGGCGATTGCCGGCTCCGCCAAGTTCCTCGGCGTCGTCATTCTCGGCAACATATTGGCGCTGTTCCTGCTGCTCGTGCCCGGCGTCAACCTGATCGCCTTCTTCCTCGTCAACGGTTACCTGCTGGGGCGGGAGTTCTTCGAGTTTGCCGCCATGCGCTACCGGTCGCCGGCGGAGGCGCGGCTTTTCCGCGCCAAGCACCGCTCGACCGTGTTCCTGGCCGGGTTGATCCTTGCGGCGTTTCTCGCCGTACCGCTGCTCAACCTGCTGACGCCGCTCTTTGCCGCCGGCATGATGGTGCACCTGCACAAGAGGCTGTCGGCAAGCGATCCGGGATTTTCGCTGACGCGAGGGGCCACGGCCAGGCCCTGAGACGCAATCTGCTTGACAGCGGACATCCGCTGGCCAATCTGCCGGCAAATCCCCCGCTGCATGTTTCCTTAATCTTGTTCGATTTAGGAATACCGACATGCAGCTATTCAGAGTGATACAGCGACCTTTGTGCGTCTGAAGACGTACGGCGCTGCAGGCGTCGCCCGCCGGGATGGCCGCGACAGGACGGAGCAGCTGAAATGAACAACGCCGAAGACCGGGTCACCCGCCTTGAAGAGACGGTGGCTCACCAGGCCAAGACGATCGAAGAGCTTTCCGACCAACTTGCCGAGCAATGGAAAGTGGTCGAACAGACCCGAGCAAAGCTCGACCGGCTGACGGAACGCTTCCTCAGCCTCGAGGAGCAATCGATCGATGCGCCTCCGATCACCCGGCCGCCGCATTACTAGAGCTTTTCCAGGAAAAGTGCGAAGCGGCTTTGCGTCAGGAAATGCGCAAAGCCAGGGAGATGGCGCGGCTCAATGGCTCCGCAGGACAGGGAAATAAAAAGGCCGCCGGTTCTAGCGAACGGCGGCCTTTCTCATTTTCAGGCGGAAGCCCTTAGTAGGGGCAGGCTTCGTCGCTCATGTAGTCGTGCACCTGGACCTTGCCGGCGATGATCTCGGCTTTCACCTTCTCGACCGCATCGAGCATTTCCGGGGTGATCAGAGCCTTGTTGTTGTCGTCGAGCGAGTAGCCGACGCCATCTTCCTTGAGGCCGAGATTGGAGATGCCGAACTCGAACTTGTCGTTCTTGGCAGCAGTGAAGGCTTCGTAGACGGCGACGTCGACGCGCTTCAGCATCGAGGTCAGAACCTTGCCCGGCTGCAGTCCGTTCTGGTTGGAGTCGACGCCGATGCCGAGCTTTCCGGCATCTGCAGCGGCCTGCAGGACGCCAACGCCCGTGCCGCCGGCTGCGTGGTAGACCACGTCCGAACCCTGGTCCATCTGCGACTTGGCAATTTCGCCGCCCTTGACCGGGTCGTTCCAGGCGTCCGGTGTCGTGCCGGTGTAGGCTTCGAGAACCTTCACGTCAGCGCCGGTCGACTTCGCGCCGCCGACATAGCCGCAGGCGAACTTGTGGATGAGCGGCACGTCCATGCCACCGACGAAGCTGACGGTCTTCGACTTCGAAGCGAGACCAGCGAGCACGCCGACGAGGTAGGAGCCTTCCTGTTCCTTGAACACGATCGACTTCACGTTCGGCTTGTCGAGCACCATGTCGATGATCGCGAACTTGGTATCCGGATATTCGCCGGCGATCTTTTCGAGCGGTGCCGCCCAGTTGAAGCCGGCCATGACGATCGGGTTGTTGCCGTCGCTGGCGAAGCGGCGCAGGGCCTGCTCGCGCTGTGCATCGTTGGCGATTTCGAATTCGCGGTATTCGACGCCCGATTCGGTTTTGAACTTTTCGGCGCCGTTATAAGCGGCTTCGTTGAACGATTTGTCGAACTTGCCGCCCAGATCGTAAATGATGGCCGGCTTGATGTCGGCGGCCAGAGCCGTCGCGGACATCATGGAAAAGGCAAAGAGACCGAGAATGGTTTTTTTCATCGTGCAGCCCTGTTGTCGCTATTGATCTTTATCGGGTCCTCCCGCGGGCCCCGGATGGAACCTGTCTGCGGAACCCACCCCTCTCGTGGGGGCTAGGGTGGCCGCATCCTTGCACGGTCACGGCAAAAAAACACTCAAAATTTTTCGGATGGTAAAAATGTCGACCGGCATTCACAAGCAGGGTTAAAATGCCGGTTCGCTTGACCTTTTAGCGCGGGGGGTGGACACCAGCAGCATGTAAAAGGCCAAGAGCATATCGCGCAAGAGTATACAGTGGGTTGTGCGCGACATGCGCAAAAGCGAAAGCCTGAAACGCAGCAGGCGGATCCCGCTGATCGCGATAGGCCCTAGGCGCCGATCGGGCAGCTGACGCCGGTGCCACGCAGGGCGCAATAACCAACAGGGTTCTTCGCCAGATACTGCTGGTGGTAGTCCTCGGCAAAATACAACGGGCCGGCCTTCGCGATCTCGGTGGTGATCTTGCCGGTGTGGCCCGATCTCTTCAGCGCCGCCTGGAAGGCATCGCGCGCGGCCTTCGCTTCCTTCAGCTGCGCGTCGTCATAGACATAGATGGCGGAGCGATAGGTCGTGCCGATATCGTTGCCCTGACGCATGCCCTGGGTCGGGTCGTGTTCCTCGAAAAAGGTCTTGAGCAGGCTCGACAACGGAACCACCTCCGGATCGTAGACCACCAGCACCACCTCGGTGTGGCCGGTCAGTCCCGTGGTGGTTTCCTGGTAGGTCGGGTTCGGCGTCATGCCGCCGGAATAGCCGGCCGCGGTGACATACACGCCCGGCTTATTCCAGAGCAGCCGCTCCGCGCCCCAGAAGCATCCCATGCCGAGCAGGATCTTTTCCATGCCTTCCGGGTAGGGGCCCTTCAGCGGGTGTCCCGAGACGAAATGCGTGGCGGCGGTCGGAATGGCGTCCTCGCGCCCGCGCAGTGCCGTCTGCGCGTCGGGCATGATGGTCTTCTTGTTGAACATGTCGATCAGGAACATCACGAAACTCCTTGTCGGTCGACGCGGGATGAGCACCCCGCGATGATCAGGCAGCGAAACGGCCGGCCGCCGGCCGCTTCTTGTATCCGGCCATCCACAGGAGGAGGGCGAGAAGGGCGAGCACCGCAAACGCCGGCTGCGTAAAGAACCAGTGCAGCACCGTGTGCCAGAGGATCGGCCCGGTATCCGTCCGCTGCGCGAACAGCACCCAGCTAGCGGTGTCGGGGCCAAGCGCTTCGAGATCGTCGCCGAGCGACGTCATCACCAGCTCGGAGGCTGCGACGGACTGGATGGCATCGACAGCCCCCGCAAGGACGGCCGCAAGCAGCACCACAAAGCTCGCCAGTCGCAGCACGAAGCGCATCGGTCCCTCATTTCTCAAACTCTATCGCCCCAGATCGAACCGTCGCTCCCGTCTTACGGCATCAGTTCCCCTGCTTGAGGGCAAAGCCGGCGCGAGGGGAGAACGTGGCAATCCGGGATGGTGCAACGTTCCGGCGGCCTTCGAAAGGAGGCGCCGAACAACTCTGCCGCAAGAGATAGGCCCCGTGTTCGACAAGCGCAATGGCAGCCGTTCGCTGCCAAGTTTCATAAGATGTCAACAATCTGTCAGAAAGCAGTTGATCCCGCGCAAATCATCGGTATATATCCCGCCCGTCCGCCGGTTCGCGCCGGATGACACGAAGGGCCTTGCCCTTCCCATCCAGCCGCATGACCATCGGCTGTTGACGGATGGACAGGTGGCCGAGTGGTTGAAGGCGCACGCCTGGAACGCGTGTATACGTGAAAGCGTATCGAGGGTTCGAATCCCTCTCTGTCCGCCATTTCTTCACCAAGGGTTAATTTTTCATCGTACTCAGCCGTCGCTAGTCGCAACCTTGTGCGCTGACCCAGATCATTGATGTGCGCGGAGCTTGCGCGGGTGTTGGTGCGTCGCCGGCGGAGGGCAAACAGTTAGCCGTTGCGCTAAGTGTTTCGTCATGATACTTAGCCTTATGGAACAGTATTCGAGCCCTTTGGACGGAATTTTTCAGGCCCTGGCCGACCCCACGAGGCGCTCCGTGCTGGCGAGGCTCGGTCGAGGGCCAGCCAGCATCAGCGATCTGGCAGAGCCGTTCGACATGGCGCTACCGTCGTTCATGAAACACATCCATTTTCTCGAAGGCAGCGGCCTGATCCGCACCGAGAAGCAGGGCCGGGTGCGCACCTGCACCATCGAGAAGAGCCGGTTTGCCGCCATCGAAGCGTGGATGTCGGAGCAGCGCGCCCTTTGGGAAGGCCGCACCGATCGGCTTGAACAGTTCGTGATATCAGCTGAGAACAAGGAGAAATGACATGATCCGATCTCACAACCCCGATCTCGACCTGACGATATCGCGCCTGATCAAGGCGCCGCGGCCGACGATCTGGAATGCATGGACCGATCCCGCCAGCTTCGAGCAATGGTGGGTTCCGGCGCCGGCCAGATGCCAGGTGGTCGATATGGACCTGCGGCCGGGCGTGCGCCTTCGTCACAAGGATCAGCGAAGGCGGCGGTGCGTTCACGCCGCATCTGGATGCGTGCTTTCTGGCGGTCGACGACATCCAGCGCATTGTCTTTACCAATTCGCTGGTCGCGGGGTGGCGCCCGGCCGAAAACCCTTTCATGACGGCGATCATCACACTCAAGGATCATCCTGAGGGCACGGACTATGCCGCCCACGTCATGCACAAGAGCAACGCCGACCGAAACATGCACGAGGAGATGGGTTTTCACGATGGCTGGGGCACGGTCATCGCGCAGCTTGCCCGGCTCGTGGAGGGCAGAACCCAGTAGAGGAGGTCGACATGCGCAAGATTGTCCTGCAGATGATGACGACGCTCAACGGTCGCCTCGACGATCCGCTGGCCTGGCTCGGTAGCGTCGGCGACGACCAATATCGGGCGATCGACCGGCTCTACGCCACCTATGACACCGTACTCGTCGGCCGCGTGACCTACGAGGAAATGGCATCCTACTGGCCGGGCGCCCTGTCGGAGGACGTGGGAACCGAAACCAACCGCAAGATGGCGCGGAGGATGCACGACTATCGCAAACTGGTCTTCTCGCGCTCGGGACGCCAGACGCTGACCGAATGGAACAATGTCGAGCAGGTCGTTGCCCACGATGACGAATTGCTGGCAGCCTATCTCCTGGATCTGAAGGCGCGCGCCGGTGGCGATATTCACCTTTCCGGCGGCGCCAGCCTGGCCCAGACGGTCATCGGTCTCGGCCTCGTCGATATCTTCCACTTCTTCGTCTATCCCGTCACGTCCCCGGGTGCCGCCTGGTTCGATGAGCTTCCCGACAGATATGATCTGCGGCTGATGGGCACGGACACCTACGAGAATGGCGTGGTCGGCCTGCACTACGAACCGCTCAAGCGTGAGAACGCGGAACGGGCAAGCAGTTTTTCCGAACTGCTCGTATAACCGCGTGTCCCGCCGCTCCGGCCGCGCCGACGGCCCGAGCGGCGGTCGATCGCAGATCAGCAACCGTGCTCCAGCGCGGTCTTCATCCGGTCATAGGTCGGGGCGAGTGCCCGCAAGGTGGCCGCCGCGACTGCGTCCTTGCGCACCACCAGCGGATACTGCAGCGCTCCGATGAGCCGTGCCTGTTCATCGGCAATGCGGGCCGCCTCGTTGTAACCCGCCCGTGCGAGGCAGGCGGCCGCGTCGGCCGCGCGGCGGGCGCCGGTCCGGATGGCGAAGTGGACCAGATGCGCGCGCAAGTTCTTGTCGCAACCGGTCGCGACGCGCGCGGCGAGCGTTTCGGCTGCTTCGGCATTGCCGAGGGTTCCGGGAGGAACGGGCAGGTCCGTCTCCATCGACAGCCAGTGGATGGCGGCCGGGATCGACGCCCGTATCGTCTCGATTTCCGATATCTCGGCGATACGGACAAAGTCGGTCCGCATGGTGTAGGCGTCACCATAACTCAGCGTGTCTGCGCGCCAGGCGGCCATGAAGTTGGCGAGCGGCAGGCGCGCATAGGGGTAGCCCTGCGGGTCGTGCATCAGCACGCTGTCCTCGTCCATGTCGAGCACCACGACGTAATGGTCGGCGTCGATCGGTCCGTTCATGCCCGGCTGGTGGCGCAGATGCCCCATCTCGATGGGGCCGATCCAGACCGGTCCGTCCTTGAGGGCTGCGCGCAGGCGGGAAAGCGCGTCGTCCGCATCGCCGCCCTTGCTGAGCGTCGATGTCCAGCCGAGCGCCGCAAGCGCGCCTTCAGAGCCGGCTTCCGGATCCCAGCCATAGGGGTCGAAGAACGGCAGGGTGCCGCCGAGCAGTTGCATGCCGAACGGACTGCTGGTGGCAAATTCGATCACCGCGGTGGAGGGGGCCTGCGCGCCGAACATCATTGCGAAAGAGTTGGCGTAGCAATAGGGGCCGGAGCCCGTATAGGCGAAATGCATCATGATCGTCTGTCCTGTTAGAGCATTTCCAGGAAAAGTACGGAGCGGTCTTCCGTCAGGAAATGCGGATAAAACAAAGAGATAGAGTGGTTCTGATTCCGCCTAAGACGGAAACATTATGGGGTAGGCGACATCGAAGGACGCGCCGTTGCTGCCGGGGTAGTTCGTAGGGGCTGCCGCTGCTGTTGATGTCGGTTCGCGCATCCAGCCAGGTTTCGATGGCGTCGTAGACGCGCAAGATCAGCGGGAAGTTTTCACAAGCCGCCGGCACCGGCAGAAAGACCTCTCGCCGCGCGGCCTGAAGGCGGATGCGCAGGTCGTCGACCGGCTCGATGCCGCCTTCATAGGCGATGGCGACTTCCACCAGTCCCTCGCTGTCGCGGCTAACGGTTTCATGGAAATGCACGGTCATGGCGCCGTCGCTGGCAATCCCGCAATGGCGCAGGTAACCACGGATCTCCGCCTGGGCGGTTGCCAGGAATGCATCAAGCGCCTCGATATCGAGCTGACGTTGGCAGGAGATCAGCTTGCAGGCTGCCACCTCGCGTACGGCAATCGCCGAGATTAGGTCGGCATCACCGCCGTCCGTCTGCCGCGCGATCGCCTCCACCAGCTCGGTCTGCTCGCTCAGCCGCTCGTTTTGAGCGTCCAGCCAGGACCGCAATTCGATAAGGCGGCTCTGCGCATCCAGTTCCACCAATTGCGCGACGCGCGCCACCGACAGGCCAAGGCGTCGAAGGCGCGCGATAAGCCGTGCCCGGGCGGCCTGCTCCGGCGCATAGTAGCGATAGCCCGTCGTCGGATCGGTATAGGCGGGCACCAGCAGGCCCTGCTCGGCATAAAGCCGCAGCGCCTTTGGTGACAGTCGTGTGGCGGCGCCAAAACGGCCCGCAAGGAGATAAGATTCGCTCATGGATCTGACTGTGAGGCTTGCCCCTGGGGCGAGGTCAAGAGGCAATCGTTGTCGATGTGCACGCCTTGTACTCGCATTCGCTTTGCCAGCGCTGTCGGGGGGTAAACAAGGGGTGCCGCAGGGCGTGCCGAGATGGTCGATACGCCCTGTGGCAGGTTCATCGGATCAGGCTTCCGCCGGGCGTTGCCTCGCCAGCACACCGAGCGCGACCAGCGTGACGATCGCCATTGTCATTGAATAGCCGGCTAATGGAAATGCGGTATCTCCACCAAGCAGAACCACAGCCAGGGTGCCGAGCACCCCGACAATCAGGCTCTGAATGCAGAAGTAGAGCGCGACCGCCGTTCCTGCCACATGGCCGAAAGCCTGGAGGGCTCCATTGGGGGTGACCGAACCGGTGAAGACGATGCCGACGGCGATGACCCACATCGGCAGGATGAAGGTCCAGAACGACGGTGCGGCGACGCTCTGGCCGACGACGAGCAGCACCGCGCCGAGGATGAGCAGCGCCATCCCGCGGGCAAGGCTGCCGGTGATGCCCCAGAGCGCCACGAAGCGTTTGGCAAAACGGGTCGTGACGATCATCACAAGGGCCGCCGTCGCAAAGACCAGGCTGAAGGCGAGTTCGGAATAATCAGCTCGATCGATGAGCACGCGTGGTGCTGTCGAGAAGAACACGAAGAACGAGCCCATCGCGGCGCTGAAGCCGAGCGTGTAGGTCCAGAACGCTCCGTTGCGCAGGATCGGGCCGAAGGATCTTCTCTCGCCTTCGGTGCCGGTTGGCCTGGTTTCCCGCCATCGCGGTATCGCATTCGCCATGGCCGCGATGGCGAGTAGGCCGAGTGCCAGGAAGATCGCCCGCCAGCCGAAGCGATCGGCAAGCAGCGCGCCGGCGATCGGGCCGAGGGCCGGCACGAAGGCGAGCATCGCGCTGAAGAGGCCGTAGATGGTCACGCCTTCGGGCCGGTCTGCATAGACATCGCGGACAGTGGCAAAGGTGGCAACGAGCGCTGCCGAGGCGCCGATCGCCTGCAGCAGGCGAAGGGCGAGGAAGGCGGGGGCCGACACGGTGGCGGCCATCAGCAGCGATGCGACCGCAAACAGCAGCGCCCCACAGATGACGACCGGACGCCGACCGATGCGATCGGAGATGGGCCCGAAGACGATCTGGCCGACGCCGAGAATGGTCATGTAGAGGCTTAACGTCAGCTGGATGATCGCTGGCGTCGTGGCGAGAATGCCCGGCATGACAGGCACGACCGGCAGATAGATATCCATCGCCAGGGAGGCGAGAATGTCGAAGGGGGCCATCAGCAACAGCGCTGCCGGCACTGAATAGTTCCAGGTTGATGATTTATGATTGGGCACGATTGAACATCCGCTCAAATGAATGACATTCAGCGGCGCTCTGCCTTCTTATCGGTAGTGTGAAATGACCGGACAGACGCCGCAACAACGATTGGGAGTGTTGTTGCGGCTTACTTGGTTGCTGACTCAGGCGTCCCCATTCCGGTCTCCATAGGAAATCGCGCGCGTTGTGGTTGGCGCCGTGTCCATTTACCAGCCCAAGCTGCCAACAACAACCGCTTGCGGTCAAGCAAGCAGATCATGAATGTTTGCCCGGCTTCACCGTCAGGCGGTTCTCGACGCTGGTGACGCCGATTACCGATCTCGCCGCGTCGCCGGCGCAGGCAACATCGGAATCGCTTGGGACCTGGCCCGACAGCACGACCATTTCGCCGAGCACGATCACTGAGATATCGGTGGTGTCGACGAAGGTGGCGTAGCGGATGAAGCGCAGAACCTTGCCCGCCAGATCGTCATCCTTCAGATGAGGATCGTCGTCCTTATGGGAGTAGATGGGCTTTTCTGTTGGCATGGTCGTTTTCCCACTGCTGTTCGGGAACGCCCCGGACAAGCGAATGTTCCGGTCTTTTTTACCTTGGTCGACGGCTTCGTCAGGGGCGTGGATCCGGTCCTGCAACCTTGCGGCGGTCGCCGGAACGGGTCTATCTCTATCGGACCGTTCCCAAGGCTCACGCATGTCCGATATTTTCCAGAATGTTCTGCCCATCTTCATCCTGATCCTCACCGGTTGGCTGATCGTCAGGCTCGGCTACCTGAAACCGACCGTTGGCGACGCGCTCGGTGATTTCGTTTTCCGCGTCGCGGTGCCTGTTCTCCTGTTTCGCACAATCGCCGAGGCGGATTTCAAGGACGGCTCGCCCTGGCCGCTCTGGGTTGCCTATTTCTCAGGCGTCGCCGTCACCTGGACCATCGGCCATCTGGCGGCGACGCTCGCCTTTGGCCGCGATGCGCGCATGGGCGTGCTGGCCGGTGTTTCCTCGGCCTTCGCCAACACCGTCTTCATCGGCTTGCCGCTGGTCTCCCGCATCGTCGGCGAGGAGGGGATCGTCGCGCTGTCGATCCTGCTGTCGGTGCACCTGCCGGTGATGATGATCGCGGGCACCGTGCTGATGGAGCGCGCCGAACGCAGGGTAAGCGGCAAGCCGGGCCAAAGCCCGCTGAAGCTCCTGGGCGGCGTTGCCCGCAACCTGCTGCGCAATCCGCTGGTCATAGGCCTTGCCTTCGGTGCCGCTTTCCATCTGCTTGGCCAGCCGCTCGACGGTCCGGTCAAGAGCGTCGTCGATCAGCTTGCCGCCATTGCCGCGCCGGCGGCGCTGGTTTCGATCGGCATGGCGCTCGACAAATATGGTCTTGTCGGCAATCTCGGGCTGGCGACGGTGACGAGCCTGTTGAAGCTTGTGGTTCTGCCGGGCGTCGTCTTTGCCGCCTGCCACCTGCTCGGCCTCAACGACAACTGGACGACCGCGCTTGTGCTGACCTCGGCGGTGCCGACCGGCGTCAACGCATGGCTGATCGCCAATCATTTCAACGTCGGCCATGCGCTGGCGTCCTCGACCATCACGCTGACCACAGCGCTGGGTGTCGCCAGCGTTTCGGTCTGGGCCTACATCCTGATGTGACCGGCGGGTCCGGTGAAGACAGCAAAAAGCCCGGCGCGATGGCCGGGCTTTGCGAAATTCGATCGTAACGGAGCTTGGGGCTTATTGAGCCGGCGCAGCCTGGCCTTCGGCCGGCTTGGCTTCCGTTGCGGGCGCTTCGGCCGGCTTCTCGGCAGCACCTTCGGTAGCGGCAGCCGGAGCAGCTTCTGCGGCCGCTGCATCCGGGAGAGCGGCCGGAGCATCGGCCTGTTCGCGGAGATATGCGATCAGGTTGGCGCGTTCGTCAGGCTTCTTCACGCCGGCAAAGCCCATAGCGGTGCCCGGAACGTGCTTCTTCGGCGCTTCGATGAAGAAGCTGAGGTGGTCGTAGTCCCAGACGACCTTGCTGCCTTCGGAGAAGGTCTTCATGCCAGCCGAGTAGCTGAAACCTTCGTGCGAGGCGATCGGGCGGTTGACGACACCCCACAGGTTGGGGCCGACCTTGTTGGCCCCTCCCTTATCCACGGTGTGACAGCTTGCGCATTTCTTGAACACGGTTCCGCCGGCTGCAGCGTCTGCCTTGAGGAGCAAGGGCTTGATGTCGACTTCAGCCGCTTCCTGGGCGCCGCCGCCAGCTTCGGCCGTGCCTTCTTCGGCAACGATCGCGAAGCCTTCCTTCTCGGGAGCCTCGGAATGGAAAATGCCTTCCGACGCAATGGATACGGACATCAGAACGAAAACCGTACCCAGAAAGGCACCCACGCCCATGTTCACATATGAGTTCATCTGCAAACGCTCCCTTTGCCACCGGCGTAAACAAAAACCCGGCCCATCTTGAAATCGCGCGGAACCTATGTCTTTTGGCTCTGCGTTGCAACAGAGATTATGGGCCCCCAACTGAGACTTTTTGACACTTTGGGCGGGGTTTTTGAAGGCCACATCATGAATCGCGAAAATTCAGGCAAAGCCATCGTGCTCATTCCGGCGCGCATGGCCTCCACGCGTCTGCCGGGCAAGCCGCTCGCCGATATCTGCGGCCTGCCGATGATCGTCCAGGTTGCCAAGCGCGCGGCGGAAGCCGATGTCGGACGGGTCGTCGTCGCCGTCGACGACCCGCGTGTTTTCGATGTCGTGCGCGACGCCGGTTTCGAGGCGATCATGACGCGGGTCGACCATCAGTCCGGTTCCGACCGGATCTATGAGGCGCTGTCGAAGGCCGATCCGGACAGTGAGGCGCAGTTCGTCATCAACGTGCAGGGCGATCTGCCGACGATCGAGCCGGCTCCTATCCGTGCCTCGCTGAGGCCGCTTGTCGAAAATGCCTCGACCGATATCGCCACCTTGACGGTGGCGATCACCGACGAGGAAGAGAAGAAGAGCCCCAACATCGTCAAGATCGTCGGCTCGCCGCTGTCGGCGACGCGCCTGCGCGCTCTCTATTTTACCCGCGCGACCGCGCCCTACGGACAGGGCCCGCTCTACCACCACATCGGGCTTTATGCCTACCGCCGCCAGGCGCTCGAAAAATTCGTCGCTCTGAAGCCGTCGACGCTGGAAAAGCGCGAATCGCTTGAGCAATTGCGCGCGCTTGAAGCTGGCATGCGCATCGATGTCGAAATCGTCGACACCGTACCGCTCGGCGTCGACACTCCGGTCGAGCTCGAAAAAGCCCGCCGCATCCTTTCCGAAAAAGCCTGAGAAGGAAGACAGTGTGACCACGAAGACCAACAGGATCTCCTTCCAGGGCGATTACGGCGCCAATTCCGACATGGCCTGCCGCGACATGTTTCCGTCGATGGAGCCGCTTCCCTGCCAGACCTTCGAAGACGCCTTCGTGGCGGTCGAGAATGGCGAGGCGGATCTCGCGATGATCCCGATCGAAAACACCATCGCCGGCCGTGTTGCCGACATCCACCACCTGCTACCCGAATCGCGGCTGCATATCGTCGGCGAATATTTCATGCCGATCCGCTTCCAGCTGATGGTGCTGCCGGGCGTGACGCGCGACGAAATCCGCACCGTTCACAGCCACATCCATGCGCTCGGTCAGTGCCGCAAGATCGTGCGCGCCAATGGCTGGAAGCCGGTGGTTGCCGGCGATACCGCAGGAGCCGCCAAGCTGGTGTCGGAGCAGGGTGATCGCTCGATGGCGGCGCTCGCGCCGCGGCTTGCCGCCGACCTCTACGGCCTCGAGATCGTTGCCGAAAATGTCGAGGACACCGAAAGCAACGTGACTCGCTTCGTCGTGCTGTCGCGTGACGAGCAGATGCTCTCCCGCAGCGCCGATGACGAACTGATCATCACCACCTTTGTGTTCAACGTGCGCAACATTCCGGCCGCGCTCTACAAGGCGATGGGCGGCTTTGCCACCAACGGCATCAACATGACGAAGCTCGAGAGCTACCAGCTCGGCGGCAAGTTCGTGGCCACGCAGTTCTACGCCGACATCGAAGGTCATCCGGACGACACGTCGGTGCGCCATGCGATGGAGGAGCTGCGCTTCTTCTCGGAGAAGGTCCGCATTCTCGGCACCTACAAGGCGCATCCGATGCGTGGTGTGCTTTAAGCATCTCAGAGACAGAGCGTTTCTACGACCCGTCTAAACCGGAGACGCTCTGGCGGCTCCGGCCGCACTGCAGATCAGGCTTACCAATGCGTTAACTCGCTACGCGTCTGGTGCATGCCTAATCTGCAATCGCGGCGGTACCTAAACAATGTGCAAATGCCTATTTGACACTCGTTCACATATGGAGTGTTAAAAATGAAGATCCGTCAGAAGATCGTTGAATATGCAAAAATGCGCCGTGCGATCCGCGAGCTGAATTCGCTGGATGACCACGCCCTGAGCGATATCGGTATTTCCCGTTCGCAGATCCAGGCCGCCGTTTACGGCCGCTAATCAGCACAATTCGCCGTATCCCGCCACCCAAGCTGGCGGGATACGCGCAATGCACTACAGCGCCGCGCGTCAAACTGGCGCTACTCGTCAAAAAGGCACACGCGCAGGCGGTGTCCATCCGGGTCAAGCGCCACGAAGGTCGGTCCGAAATCCATCTTCGTCAGTTCCTGCGCAATCGGCAGGCCAGCGTCCTTCCATTTTTCATAGTGCGCGCGAACCGCCTCCTCATTTTCCACCATGAATGCCAATTCCGAGCGGCTGCCGGTCTTCGACGGCGGTGGTGGCGCCACCTTATCCTGTGCCCAAAGCCCGAGCACGAAGCCGCCCTGCAGCTCGAAGGACGAAAAGGTCGGGAAGGAGACGAGCGGCTCCTTGCCGAGCAGCTTGCGATAGAATTCGACGCTTGCGAGCGGATCTTCGACATAGAGAATAGTGAGATTTGCCTTGGCCATAATCCGTCTCCTTGTTTGGGAGTTGCAGATTAGCGCGCACCACTGCCAATTTCTGTCAGCATCGATTTCCGGTTTTTATGCCTTATGCCGAACCGACCCGCCTGCCTTCAGGCGCAGCAATATTCTGCGTCGTGCGCCATTCCCGAAGCAACACCTGCCGCCGGCGCGCATAGCGGCTCTCGCTCATGTCAGCCTGCCTGATGCGGTCGGTCCGGAAATGCCTGAAGCCCTGGCGCAGCTCGCACCAGGCAACCAGAACTCGAACATTCTCGAAGAAGCCGAGGGCAAACGGCCAGACCGTGCGGCGGGTCTCGCTGCCGTCGTTGTCGATATAGACGAGGTCGAGCTTGCGCTCGTGGCGTATCGCCTTGCGCAACAATGCAATGTCGATGCCGTCGGCCACCGGCGGGCTTGGCCCGACGAGCAGTGTCGAGGCGTCGAGCTCGTCGCGCAGATCCGCCGGCAGCTCCGCGGCGATCTTGGCGAGCGCATCGGCGGCGGCCGCCGCCAGATGGGTGTCGGCGCGTTTTGCCACCCAGCGTGAGCCGAGCACCAGCGCCTCGATCTCCTCCTGCGAGAACATCATTGGCGGCAGCATGAAGCCGGGTTTCAGGATGTAGCCGAGCCCCGGCTCGCCTTCGATATGGGCGCCCTGCGCCTGCAGGCTGGCGATATCGCGGTAGAGCGTTCTGAGGCTGACGCCGGTCTCCTCCGCCAGACGCCGTCCGCTGACGGGCTGGCGGTAGCGTCTGAGAACCTGCAGCAGGTCGAGAAGCCGTTCGGAGCGGGACACCTTAAGTCTCCTCGTATCGGCAGGTCTGTGCTCAGCCGTGCTCGTCCCAGGCCAGCCAGTCGCGCATCAGCCGGTGGGCAATGGCGCCCTTCGGCGGCGGAATATGCTCGTCGCCGGTATCGGCCACGCCGGTCGTGCGTTCCAGCATTGCTGCCGTTTCGGCGCGGGTGAACCAGCGGACATCCTCGAGCTCCTGTTCGTCGCGCTTGATCGCCGTCGATTTCGCCTCGGCATAGCAGCCGATCATCAGCGAGTGCGGCAGCGGCCACGGCTGCGAGGCGTGGTAGCGCACGCGGCCGATGTGGATGCCGGATTCCTCGTGGGTTTCGCGGCGCACGGCGTTTTCGATGGTTTCGCCCGGCTCGACGAAGCCGGCGAGGCACGAATACATTCCGGCCGTGAAATGCGGGCTGCGGCCGAGCAGGCAGAGATCACGCTCCAGATCGATGGTCAGCATGATGACGACGGGATCGGTGCGCGGGAAAACCATATGGCCGCAGGCTGTGCAGACGCGGCGATAGCCACCGGCCTTGCCTTCCATCGGCCCGGCGCAACGGCCGCAGAAGCGGTTGTTGGCGTTCCATGTGATGAGGCTCGAGCCTTGGGCGAACTGGCCGAGAAGTTCTTCCGGCAGCATCTGCTGGCGGTAGAGCGTGCGTCCGTCGGCGATCTTGAACGGCTCGGCCATGTTGTCTTCGGTAAGGCCGGTCGGCACGGCGAGCCGCGGCTCGCCGTTCGGCAGGTAGCCGAGCAGGATGGTGTCGTCGAGCACCGGCTCAAGCCCGTCGAGCTCATAGGGTGCAAACAGCGGGTCGATGATCTTCTCGTCGTGTTTGACGATCAGCTTCGGTCCGGAAAAGGCGAGGAAATGGGCGCCCGGATGTTTGAGCGCGACTTCGATGCAGTCGTCGGCCCGGTGCTCGGACTGGCGATCCAGGTGGTTCTCGGAAAAGGCGACGAGAGTGCTCGGCTCCGGATGAGGGCTTCGAAGGTCAAAGATCGATTTCGTCATGTTCAGAGATTTTCCAGAATGCGGGCTGCAAATGCCTGATGGTCTTGCTCGCCCCAAGGCTCCGACTTGCCGAAGCCCCAGACGGGTCCGGGCCAGTTCGGGTCGCCGTCACTGCGGGCGATGATATGCACATGGAGCTGCCGGACGATGTTGCCGAGCGCGCCGATATTGATCTTCTCGGCACCGGTGACCTTTTTCAAGGCGGTCGCCACCATATTGGTTTCGAAAGTCAGCATCGTCTGGTCGAGCGGCGTGAGATCGAAGATCTCGGAAATGTCCCCGCGTTGGGGAATGAGGACCAGCCAGGGCCAGCGGCGATCGTTCATCAGGCGCATCTGGCAGAGGCCGATCGAGGCGATCGGGATGCCGTCGCGTTCAAGCCGCTCGTCAAGGGTGAATGTCGTCAAGAAGGTCTCCTTGTGCCGGGAGCGGATTCGCCTTGTTTTGCATATCGATATCAGTTTTTTGATGGCTTGGCTTGCATTTGGTTGCGATATTGCCGATATGGGAGCCGGGAGGTTGGTGGTGGACGAGCCACTCGCCAACCGGGTCAGGTCCGGAAGGAAGCAGCCCTAACGAGCCCGGCACGGGTCATCGTGCCAGCCTCCCACCTGCCTGATTGCTGAGATCGAGATAGCTCTCAGCAATCAGGCAGCATCACAGAATGTTGCGGCGTCCAGACGCATCCCATGCGACGCGCGGTGCCGTAAATCCGTCCTGTCGGGACACGAGTTCAAGCAGCGGCAGGGTCGATGAGCGACGAAACGTCCATTTCATCCGAACAGAAACCAGCCGCCTACCGCGTTCTGGCGCGCAAGTATCGCCCCAAGGATTTCTCCGACCTGATGGTCGGCCAGGAGCCGATGGTGCGCACGCTGACCAACGCGTTCGAAACCGGCCGCATCGCTCAAGCCTATATGCTGACCGGCGTGCGCGGGGTCGGCAAGACCACCACCGCCCGCATTCTCGCCCGTGCGCTGAACTACAAGACACCCGAAATCGATCGGCCGACGATCGACCTGCGTGCTCTCGGCGAGCATTGCCAGGCGATCATGGACGGCCGCCATGTCGATGTCATCGAGATGGACGCCGCTTCCCATACCGGCATCGACGATATCAGAGAGATCATCGAGCAGGTGCGCTACCGCCCGGTTTCGGCGCGCTACAAAGTCTACATCATCGACGAAGTGCACATGCTGTCGACGCAGGCCTTCAACGGTCTGTTGAAGACGCTGGAAGAGCCGCCGGAACATGTGAAGTTCATCTTCGCCACCACCGAAATCCGCAAGGTTCCGATCACGGTGCTGTCGCGCTGTCAGCGGTTCGATCTTCGGCGCATCAGCGGCTCCGACCTCGTCGGCCTGTTTTCGACCATTCTCGGCAAGGAAGGCGTTTCCTTCGATCCCGAAGCGCTGGCGATGGTCGCGCGTGCGGCCGAAGGCTCTGCCCGTGACGGCCTGTCGCTGCTCGATCAGGCGATCGCCCATGGCGGCGGTTCCGTCGAGGTCGAGACGGTGCGTTCGATGCTCGGACTTGCCGATCGCGCCCGCATCGTCGATCTGTTCGAACATATCGTCAGGGGCGACGTTGCCGCAGCCCTCGCAGAATTTTCGGCACAATACGAGGCCGGCGCCAACCCGACGGTGGTTCTGACCGACCTTGCCGATTTCACCCATCTCGTCACCCGGCTGAAATACGTGCCGGATGCGGCCAGCGATCAGTCCCTGAGCGAGATCGAGCGGACGCGCGGAGCGGAGTTTGCCGGCAATGTCGCCGTCAGCACGCTGTCGCGCATCTGGCAGATGCTGCTGAAGGGCATTCCTGAAGCCGAAAGTTCGTCGCGCCCGGCCGGTGCTGCCGAAATGGTGCTGATCCGGCTTGCCCATGCGGCCCATCTTCCGTCGCCCGAAGACGCGGCGAGACGCGTGCTCGAACTGTCCGGCAGCGACAATGGCAGCGTCCGTCCGGCGCCCGGTGGTGGAAGTGGCGGCGGCATGCTGGCGTCAGTCGGCGCGCCCGTGCAGGCGCAGGCGGCCCAGTCGACATCGATGGGACGGCCGACCGGCAACGGCGCGACGATGTTGCGCGCGGTTCCCGATGTCAGCCCGCAGCCGATCAGCGTCGGACACACCGAGGAGCGGCCGGCAGCCGCGCCTTCAGCAAAGGCTCAGCCGTCGGTGCCGGTCAATTCGGTCAGCGACATCGCCGACCTCTGCGCCAAGAATAAAGACATCAAGCTGAAGACGCTGGTGCGCGGCTTCGTGCGGCTGGTGCGCATCGAGCCCGGCCGGCTTGACGTCAACGTCCCGGATGATGCGCCGAAGACGCTGCTCGGCGAACTCGCCGTCAAGCTCAAGGAATGGACCGGCATTCACTGGATCGTCAGCTACAGCCGTGACCCCGGCGAGCCGACCATGATCGAAGCCGAACAGCAGGCCCAGGAAAAGCGTGTCAGCGATGCGCGCCAGGATCCGGATGTGGCTGCCATCCTCGCCCGTTTCCCGGGCGCCAAGATCACCGACGTGCGCATTCGCGCCGTCGAGGAGGAAGAGGCCGAGAGCGTAGCTCCGGCCACAGCCGAATCTGCCGATGGCGATATCGTCCCCGGCGACGATATCGAATAGTCGGTCGGAACGAACGACCGGAAATTTCTAGAGAACAGGAGACGACGATGCGCGACATCATGGGGATGATGGGCAAGGTCAAGGAAATGCAGGCCAAGATGGAGAAGATGCAGGCGGAAATCGCTGCGCTCGAAGTCGATGGTGTCTCCGGTGGCGGCCTCGTCACCGTCCGCCTCGATGGCA
>Ga0247819_10000159_pt1 | contig 41717 bp, 56 predicted proteins | sample 13C_Xylose_Day6_FD_193428 | JGI IMG/M metagenome (GOLD analysis project Ga0247819, IMG submission 193428) | Soil microbial communities from agricultural site in Penn Yan, New York, United States - 13C_Xylose_Day6 | ecosystem: Environmental > Terrestrial > Soil > Agricultural land | place: USA... | reverse complement strand
GCCCCTGCCGTTCGAACCCGCACCTGTGCCGCTCAAGCGTACCGAGTGGTTCCCGCTTAGTGTGTATCCGTTCCATGCGGGCAAATATGAGCTTGGCATCGAGCTTGCTGAACACGTCATTGTGACCCCTGACTTTTGGTTGTGGGATGGTCGCGAATGGGCAGACAAGCTGCCTGACGGCGTGAGCCTGTGGCGCGGTTGGGACCGCAGCCGTTGGGTCAACGTGCGCGAAGAGAACCCGCCGTTGCCGGGTTGGTATCCGATGCGCTTCCCGCGTGCCGACAAGAAAGCGCCAAGCTATTGGGACGGCGTACGTTGGATGTACGCACACCCGCAGACCGGCGAAATGCTGCCCTATGCTGCTGGTGCTAAATGGCAGGCAGAATGGTTCCATGATGGGGCGCCGTGATGCGCTGTGCCGTCACCATCTGCATGCGGCATCGTCGCTGGGTGCTCACTCTTAGCAACGGCTACACACGACCGCTCGCGCCCCTGGAGGTCTGGGCGTGGGTGGCATTGCGGGTGCCTGTGTGATGCGGTACAGCACGCACTACTACAACGAGCGCGGTGAGTTCTCTTTCTTCCGCCTCGACTTTGCCACGCAGACCGACGCAGAGCAAGACGCGTGCGACGAGCTTGCATTGCCGACGCGTGCCGGCTACCACGCGCACGTGCAGAAACGCCCGCACATTTGGGCTCCTGCCGTGATCGTGTCTTACATCAATTCCAAAGGAGAAATTACTAATGTCTAAATCCTATAGTGTGACGTTGCGGCGCGGCATCCCTGGCGCAGAGTCTTCAGTCACAACGAGCGTGCAAGCGGACAGTGTCATGGATGCACAGGCGAAAGCGTGCCGGCTTTTTCCTGCATGGTCTTGCTCATCGAGCGAAGTCAAAGAAGAGCAAGATTTTGACGAGTGCGCAGCAAGCGGGCAGGGCCATTCGTTCGGCGACTGTGGGCCACGCGGGGAAACACAGTGCAGATATTGCGGAGTCGCGCCAAAGCCAGACACGGCCAGCACGGCACACATTGACCGGAGTGGCGCAAGCGTGCGAATGGGCAACGGCGCCGTTATGCATTTCACGAGTGGCGATGCAGACCCTTTGCGCGGTGCTGGTGATCGTCGTTGGTGGCCTATTAATGGTGCACGTACGCTTAGTCACGGCACATACCGCAAATGGCTTGCCGCTGTGGTGACGCTTGAGGCGTTGGGCTACACGTACGAAGGCGGTGAGCAATGGAAGCCGCCGCTTGGCCGACGCATTACGGTTGACCTGACGCCGACCGTCAACAAGTCGATTGCCTCCGTGGTGCTCGCTATCCTCAACGCGCGTGCTGCGGAATGGGAAAAAGTGTCTGTCAACGGGTGCCACGAGGAACAAGTGCGAGCTACCGGCCGTCATGAGGCACTTGCCATTGCGTCGGAACTGCGCAGAACCTTTGCACGGGCGGGCCTGTTGTGAACCACGCTCAAGGCTACGCACCCATCGTCCGGTTTCCTGGCGGTGGCGAAGTGCTGTTGTTGGCCGGTGCTGCGCGCAATAAGAAGGACGTGCGCCGTCGCGTGTGGAAGTTCAACACGAAGCGTGAGCCGGTCGAAGTGGTTGAGATTGTGCCGGTGTCGGTCGTGTCTCGCGCGTGGCCGGAACCGTGTCGGGAGCCGCTCGCACCTGACGAACCGTACTTCTATGTTGACGTTGTGTGCCGCGTCACGGTCATCCGTGAAGAGTGGTGCGGCGACGCCGAAGACATGCGGTTGCTGGAGCGCGGTCTGATACACCTTACACTAGAGGCCGCGCAGGCTCACGCAGAGGCTTTGCTGTCTCTGTGCAAGTGATACGGAACGTGTGTTAGTAGAAGGCCGCCGAGTGAGCGGCCATTTTTCATTTTGAGGCTTGAATGCAGCAAGACAAAACATTACTTGAGGCGGTTGGTTCCCTGGCAAACATTCCACAATGGTTCGTGTGGCGCATGGTGTGGGATGCAGAAGAAGGAAAGTTTTTGAAGCACCCGTGTCGCGCAGCGGGTGAGCCGTTCCCCATGGACGCGAGCTTGCCGCACAACTGGCAGGCCCTGGCGTACGCGCAGACCAACGTAGACGCCTGGAACGCGTCGAACTACGAAGAGGGGGTAAGGTACACCCTCGGCTTCTACCTAACGGCCGAAGTGAGGTATTGGTTCCTCGATATCGATAAGTGCATCGACGCGCAGGGGCAGTACACACCGCAGGCGCTGGAGTGGTTGAGCCAGTTGCCCGGTTGCTTCTTTGAACTGAGTAGCAGCGGCAACGGTTGCCACGTGATAGGCAAGGGCACGGTGCCGGCGCACGCGAAGCGCAACAAGGAGATTGGCGCAGAGCTCTACACCGAGAAGCGCGGCATTGCGTTTGGCACGAGCGGCAGGGCGTGGGGTAGCGCCGATGTTGGCAGCACTGCCATTGCGTCAATTGCGAGCCTGTATTTTCCCTCACGCCCCGAGGCTGAAGCCGGCGAGTTCGCCACGCCTCGCGCGGATTGGTCCGGTCCGGTTGATGACGATGAGTTGATTGCGAAGGCGCTTGCTAGCCCGAGCGTGGCTGCGAAGATGGGCAACAAGGCGAGCTTTGCCGACTTGTGGAATGCTGATGAGGCAGCGCTGTTGCGCTTCTACGGCCCCCAAGGCAGGACCGAAGCCGACATGGCGTTGGCGCAGCACCTTGCGTTTTGGACAGGCTGCGACGCACCGCGCATCGAGCGCCTTATGCGCAAGAGCCGGATGGCGAGGCCGAAGTGGGACATGCACCGCACGTATCTGCGCGAGTTGACCATTACCAACGCATGCGCGCAGCAAGGCGACGTGTGCAAGGACCGCAAGGCAGAGGCAAGGGCTGCACTGTACGCCATGCAAGGTACTGTGCCTCTGCCACCATTGCCGATGCTGCCCGGTGTGCCGGGCGCTCCCGTGGTGGTGCCGGTCGTGTCGCCTGAAGTGAAGAAGCTCATTGACGATTTGTTGAGCATGGTAAGTAGCGCAACGGATTGGGACGACGTACACAATCGCGTGATACCTGCCATCCGCGCAGCCGGTGTGCCGCCAGCGCTGATGCCGCGCCTGGAGACTGCCGTTAACAAGCGCCTTGACCTGTGGGACGCAAAGCTACCCGTTGCCAAGTTGCGGGCGCTCCTGGCATCGCCGCGTGTTGTCGGTGAGCCGGCAGAAGGTGACGACATTGAGCGGCCGACATGGATTGACAATTACGTGTACGTTCGTCAGAACGACAAATACTTTGACATCGTTAATGGCTATGACATCAGCGTAGCCAGCTTCAAGGCAACTCACGACCGCGACATGCCGTTTAAAGGCGACGGTGTCATGCGCGAAGACTCGCACGTGTGGGCATTGCACAAATGGAACGTGCCGCTTGTGCATGACACGATGTACGACCCACGCGCTGCGGCGCTGATTGACTACGACGGTCGGCGATGGGCCAACCTGTACAGCGCTAGCAGCTTGCCGCAGGCCACGCCGTACACAGAGCAAGGCGTGGCCGCGATTGAGCGCTTCAAGGGCCATTTGTGGCTTCTGTGCGGCCGTCGCGAAATGATCTATCAGAACCTCCTGGCGTTCATGGCGCATTGCGTGCAGAAGCCGGGCAAGCTGATTCGGTGGGTGCCGATCATCAAAGGCACTGAGGGTGATGGCAAGTCCATGATTACCGAAGTCATGAAGGCGGCCATGGGGCGGCGCAACGTGAGCAGCTTCGGTCCCGAGATTATCTGCAACAGCGGCGGCTTCACGGACTGGGCGCACGGCTATGCGTTCATTGCGCTTGAAGAAATGTACATGACGGGGCGTGAGCGATTCATGATCGCCAACCGCCTTAAGCTGTTTATCTCCAACAACGACGTCAATATTTATCCGAAGGGCGCGAAGCCAAAGGACGTAGTAAATACGTGCTGCAAGATTGCCTATACGAACCACACTGACGGTATCCCGTTGGATGAGACGCAGGATAGACGCTGGTTCGTTGTCTTCAGTCCGTTTGCCAACCGCGCACAGTTGTACGAAGCGCTAGGAGCAACGAGCGAACCCGAGGTACGGGCCTACTTCGACGCCATATTCAACAGCCTGCGCAGCGAACCTGGGCAATGGCGCGCGTGGCTGATGTCGCTGCCGATCCCTGAGTGGTTCTCCGCCGACGGTGCGGCGCTCATGACCGACGAAAAGAAGATCATGGCTCAAAGCGGCGTTGACGACGTTGAAAGCATCCTGCGTAGCATCGTTGAAGAAGGTGCGTTCGGGGTATCGGCCACGGTGCTCAGTAGTTCCATGCTGACAAGTGCGCTCAAGGCTCGCACATTTATAGAAGGTGTGGAAGTGCCCAAGACAACGAGCCTTCACCATTTGCTTAATCGCATGGGCTTCATGAAGGTTACGCGTGTCGTTAAATGGCAGAACGTATCGCATCGGCTGTGGATCAAGCCGGGGGTTGACGAAGATAACGACAATTTGCGCAGGTTACTGGATGCCACGACCGTACCCCGTAGCCCGTAACCAGCAATTGTAGTAATTTATAGTAATTAACGGAGTGAGGTTACGGGCAGATTGTAGAGTGGGTGGCGGTGATGTCGTAACCAGGCCCGTAACTTCGCTAAGTTGTTGATTTCTCTCTCTTTTTCTTCTTTTTAGTTACTAGTTACAAGGTTATAAGATAAGAAGAAGAGAGAATAGAAAGAATGAAAACAGGCCGGCTGACGGCTCGATTCATATATTTATTATGGTGGCAGTCGGGTTTTGTGCTTGTGCCCATGCTTGAAACCTCTGCTTGTTACCTGGAGCGTGATCGATGACAAAAGAATCGTTAAACATAAAGCAAGAGCAATTTGCTAACGCGGTTGTGAAGCTCGGCGAGTACACGAAGGCGTATCGTGAGGTATACGATTGCCGGAATTGGAAACCTGACACAGTTAACAGTACCGCCTCACGATTGGCAGCAAGCCCAAAGGTAGCTGCCAGAATCTCGCAACTTAAAGCCGCCGCAGCCAAGCAAGTAATTTATGGCGTGGTCGAAGCGATGCGCGACGCCATTGATTTACACACTGCCGACGCCAACGAACTTGTACAGGTTCGCCGGTTAAATTGCCGGTATTGCAACGGTAAGAACCACGAGTACCAATGGCGCGACCCCCGAGAGTTTGCCGAAGCCCTGGCCCGCGCAATCGACCTGAAGGGCATACAGGACAAGCGGCGCGGTCCGAAGACACCGCCCGTGCAGCTACCCACCGACGATGGAGGCTACGGCTTCGTACGCATCGCGGCGCCCCACCCCGACTGCCCACGGTGCGACGGCGAGGGCACGGAGGACATCAAGGTAGCCGACACGCGCAAGCTGACGGGTGCGGCCCGCAAGCTGTACGCAGGGGCAAAGATCAACAAGAATGGGCGTATCGAGATACTGACGCGCAACCAAGACGGTGCACACGAGCGGATCATGAAGGCGCTCGGCATGTTCACGGAGACGGTAAAGCTCTTGCCCCCTGGTGCGCCTGCCGATGGCGTGCCGGCCTTGCCGCACGATGAGTCCGAAGCGTCACGGGTCTATCAAGCGTGGTTGCGTGGGGATGGGAAGTAGCATGCAGTTCGAAGAGTGGGCAAGGTCGCAAGGATTGAGCATGCGGCAGAAGACTGAGCCTATGACAATGCAGCGCGTCTACGCGGATCGCACAACGGCGCTTTGCGCCGCAGCGTGGCAAACGTCGCAGGCCGAAGCGTTGCACAACGAGCCGCGTAGAAAAGGTGAATTGCGACGCGGCGACGTGTTCCATGATTTGACGGTTGTGCGCGAGGTTGACAGCGTGCAGGGCTTGGGCCGCACGTACCTGTGCCAGTGCAAATGCGGGGGAAGTAAAGAGGTTCCTGCTAACCGTCTTCGCTCGGGTGCGGTCAAGTCCTGCGGGTGTCGGTTCGTTCGACAGTTCCACATGGAACCAACGGATTTGGAGGCTCGCGGTTTGAAGTGATACACTCCGCATCGGTTAGCGCTCGACAGCCGGCACCGTGGGTGCAGTCCCATAGCTGGATAGAGGAACCTGCCGCCGACCCTTCAAAGCCTGCCGGCTACGTAGCGACCCCGCAAGGGCAAGCGAACACCGGCAGGCTTTGTCGTTTGTAGGGTTATTACTTGCATAAAACATTAATAACGTTTTATCATTCGCTCACACCAACCAACGGAGCGAAGCAAGTGATACTCGACCAATCAGAAGCATGCGCGGGACTGTCAACCGCCGACGCACTCCCCGGCTACGTGCAAATCGACTTCGGCGCATCGCCGCGCGGTCGCATCACCATGGTTTTCTACACGGGCGGCGCGGTTGTCGTTAAGACGGCTGCGGGCGAGCGTGAGAAGTACGCCACGCGCGCTGACTTTGCCCTTGCCTATGGTGTGGTGCCGTCATGAGAGCATCTGCCCGTTTCTATCGTCGCAATGCCGAGCTCGTGCCCATTGACTCCGTGCGCCTGGAGTACAACCGCGAAGGCGTTGGTAATGGCGGCGTGCGCGTGCAGTTCAATTCGTTGGGCGAGAAACAAACTATATTCATGAGCGTGGGCGAGGCCCGACAGCTTGCGACACAGTTGCTTGTTGCCACGCAGAACGAGGGGGACGTTACTATCATCGACCTCAACGACAACAGCGCTGCAACGCTCAAGGGGTAAATCATGAACTACGACGAACAGTATTGGCGCGCGCTTGCCATCGAGGCACAGGAGCAAGCTGCCGTTGAGTACCATCTGTCCCGCCACTATGGCGGGCACATTGGCCGTTCGTTCCAAGGGGCTGCATACGAAACGCACCTGAAGGCTATGGCTCGCCTGGGGTTGGCAGAGAAGGAGCGCACCATATCGCCGGCACAGATTGACGCCCTGGCCGCTCGCTACCCGCTCAATCATCAGTTTGGCAAGATAGCCGACGAGCTACCACGCGCCATGCTCGACCCGCAAGAATTTCTAACAGCTTTCGACGCAGTATTGCGGTCTAGGCGTAAGTCATGAACCGAACGCAAGAAGCAATCCAATGGCAGGTTGAAGCGCTATATCGCGCACAGTATGCACGCGAGCTTGCAGACCTCGCTATTAACGGTCACGCCAAAGACAACGGGGCGTTGCGCGGTCGTGCCATTGCTGCGCAGGAAACAGCAAAGAAATACGGCGAACGTGCGCGGAGTCTTGCGGAGCCTATGCCTACCATTCCGGTGCATCGACTTGTTAGCGTTCGGAGTGACCTATGAAGCTCTTCGAGCGCTACGACCTTGTGCGATTCTACGTGTGCATCGACAAGGTGCACATTGACATGCGAGGTCGCATCCGAAACCTTGATGCTGCTACGCAACGCTTCGAAGTGCATTGCATGGACGGGCGCTATCGGATGGTAGACGTGCGCGAAGTGACCCTAGTTGCACCGCCCACAGCAAAACGTTAATATCTACGCCTCATCAACTCAAGGAACCACTATGGCTAACACCAATCAACAGCGTTGCCGAGAGAACGCAATCACCATGCAAGCGCAAGCTGCACAGCAAGCGCAGTTGTCCCGCGAATGGCGCGACGTTGGACACAGCGCACAAGCCGCAGCATGGCAACGCGCCTCCGCGCTCGACTATAGAATCGCCCGCTCCTTGCGCGACGCTGCTACGCGCTTGGAGTTTTCCAACATCGATCCTTACCTTCAAACCAAATGAAATTTCTCATCGCCCTAGCTCTTGCTTTGTTCGGCCTGCCGGCGTTCGCCGTGTTGGACACCGGCTGCGACTGGAGCCCAACTGTCCCCAACCAAATGGATTGCCCGCTTGTTGCAAGCGCTACACCTATCGGCAAGGAGCTAACGCCCGGCAAGTACATTTCGTTCAAGAACAACACGGCCGACTATCTGCAAATCGATTCGGTCGAAGCGATCACATACGAGCAGAATTGGTGGTCTGAGTTCTGCGTCTTCCAAGATGTACTCATGACGGGCCAACCGACACCGGGCACGGGTGAAATGGGTTGCACGACAAAGAATCGTGGCGAGAACTACCCGTTGATTCGATGGGGAACGAACACGGGGCTGTCGGTGCCCCCTGGATCGCGCGTGGCTATTGGTTCGCACACACCGCCAAACGAAGTGGCGCACACGTACTCGCTCAAGGTGCGCAAGCAAGTCACTGGCGTGACCGTATGGCGACAGCCGCGCATGGATACGCCCATCGCATGCAACGGCATGAGCCAATCGAGTCCGTGGGACGTGCTAGTAAACAACACCGGCCGCGATATCCATCTGATCGGTGCGCAAATCTTCAATGTGTCGGGCACACCTGCAACAACTAACGTTTTGAACGGTTCTGCCTGCATCTACACGTTCTTTCAAAGCGGCGCCATCAAGTACAAGAATTGCGGCGACGGTTGGAAGATGCGCGGCGAAATTGAAATGGATGCGCAGATCATCGCCCCTGGTGAAGGCGTTGCAGCCCAAGCGATCAACGCATGCGCTGTTGGCGACAATTGGGACTGGGCTGCTTACTTGAGGGTTTGGTAATGGAGCACGGCGTTCAAACCCTTTCGTATCAGACGCCGGCAAGTCCTGCCGTGCTCACGGAACTGCGCGCGCTGCGCCTGTGGCACTGGCGGAAGGTGCGCGCAGCGTCGAAGGTTGACGACAGCATTGCATTTGCTCTGCGCGAATGCCACGACCAATCGACCACCGACAACCTGCGCTTGCGAAAAGAAGCGGTGCGTGCGGACTGGGCGCTGCACATGGGTGCAGTGCAAACCTTGAACCGCTTCTTTGACCACGGTGACACTGCCGAGAAGGACGCGCTGCTATGACACGTTGTACAGATTCGATCTATTGCACCGGCCACGTGCCGTGCGAAGGGTGCTTGGTATGTCCTGGCGATAGCACACCCGTTCCAGATGAGATTCGACGCATGGTTCTTGCTGCGGTTACAGCACCAAAGCCACACCTACGCGTAGAGAACGGCATGTGGCAAATCGTCAATTGGCAAGAGTGGAACAGATCAATGCAACCAGACAGGTTCTGCCGCGCGTTCTACTGGGTGCGCGAGCGCAATTTCAAGGTGAGGCTGTGAGCCACCCCAAGCCACGCATGCGGCCCGTGCGCCGTCCGTTCGATTGGGACTATTACGGAGCGCGCGTGCAATGGCTCTGCGTCGGTTGCGGATGCTACGTGTACCGCGACACAGCGGAAGAGGCTTACAAGGCGTGGTGCTCGCGCCGTGCGCAACGCAAATCCCCTACACATTGGTCGGATAAGCCTTGCTAAAACATTAATAACGTTTTATACTTGGGCCATCGCAACGAACCAAGGACCGCAAATGAGTGCCGCAGCAAACCGCCTTCTTGAGTGCAACGAGTACGTTAAGCGCCTTGAATCTATGGGCGCACAGAACGACGATGCCAAAGGTCCGCATCATTGGAGCCGCAAAGACAGCTATGAAGACGCTGTGTTCTGGTTGCGGTACGACGCCGCGAAGATCATCGGCAAAGGCTGCTAATTTTCTACCGCTGACGATTCCGGGAGCGGATGAAATGGGGCGCGGCTTACGACCCCATACGGTAGCACTCAACAAAGGAACAACATGACCGGCAAGCAACTGTACAAACTGTGGTGCGAAATGAACGACTTGAAAACCATCAAGTGGGGTCGCCTCTCGCCGTTCGATCAAGAGGCATGGCGCGGACTCGCATCGCAACTCGCTCGTGCGTACAAGGTGGCGTAATGCTTCTAGCCGCCCTCACACTCGCAGCGTCCGCCCTGGCGTGGCAACCGCTAGCGCAGGACATCAGCTACGCGCCGACAACGCTTACCATGCCCGCGCCCAACATGCGCCGCGTGCTGCTGAAGATTGACCGGATCGTGACGCTCTACGAATACGACTGCCGCCGCAAGACCGCTGCGATGCTATACGTCATGCGTCCAGACCGCGAGCCCTATGCGCCGGCAAGCAACGTCAGCACGCCGCACTACTTCAGCCACACGAGCGTGCATGCGATGGTAACGGCACGTGTTTGCGGGAAGGAAATGCTGTGATCCTCCTTGCCGTCTGCTCCGCATTGCTCGCCCTGGCAATCGTTTGGCAATCCATCATTGGTCACATAGCGCGGATAGGGTACGCCCCGCTGCGGTGCTTTCTGCTCGTGCTATGGTTTCCATGGCACATAACCGGCCATATGCTGCGCGAGTTGCGCCCTGTTCGTTGGGGCGGCCATCCAAACAAGGCGCGTTTGCTCACGTTGGACTATTACGCTATGCCCGGACTGGTGTTCCTGGCCGCATGGGACGGTTGGTTTGTTCCATAACCACGCGCGTTGCTCGGATATTGCTTGCATAAAACATTAATAACGTTATCATTGCGCCATGAGCAAGCAACCCCGTACCTTCAGTCGCAACGGTCATACCGTTGAACTCATCGGGCCTGCAAAAAGAGTAGGAGTGTGGATTGACGGCAAGCGTCACGTAAACAACGATTTTTTCTGGTCGTCGCTGCGTGCTGCCCGTCTGTCGGCTTTTGACTACTGTGCAAGGCATCCGAAATGAGCCAAACCAAAGAACAACGTGAGCAGATAGACATGGCGTTGCATGACGTGCGGTACTCGCCGTCGATCCTTGCCGACGAAGTGCGGCGCCTGCGGTCCGAACTGTTGAAGGTGCAACGGGAAAACGGGCGGTTGCGTCGCAGCCTGCCTAAAAATTACTTGAAGGAAACCAAATCATGAGCAAACACGATGCGGAAGACATGGCGCAAACTGCCGAAGCTAGGCGCACCCCAACACTGGCCGAACAGATTGGACATGCGTACGACACGCAGCGTCGCTTAGAAAAACTGACCCAACTCGCGGACGACGCCGCCCGGCAACAAGCTGGTGCGTCGGAGGAAAAATTCCGCGCGGAAGAAGCCGTTTGGAAAATGCTGTGCGAGGAAATACCCATTGACGTAAACCGACTGCAATGGGACATCGGCGAAATGCGCGGCATCATCATGGCCGCTATCACGCTGGCGGTGACGAAATGAACTTCCAACCGCCCGAAGAAGACGACCCGCGCGACGATGACCAACGGTTGCAAGTCGGCATCGGACGTGGCTTCGTTGCGCCCGTTTTCACAATGCTCGATGCTATTAACCCTGGCGTGTCCTTGTTACAAGCCGCCATGCGCGAAGGCGAGACGAAAGAGCGCTACCACGCACGCTGCGTGTTTGAGACTCGTGTTGCCGAACTCCTGTCCGACGCTTTCTCGATGGGCTTCCGCGTGACCATCGAGAACAAATCCGACACGCCGCCCGCCATGCGCCACTATCACCCCGTTATTCACATTTACGAAAGCCGCAAATGAAAGACCCCGTCGTACAAGCCGAGCGCATGGAACGCCTGCACAAGATTAAAGAACTGACACAGAAGGTTCATGCCAACAAGGATCGCATCCGCCGCAACATCGAGACAATCGACCGCGCGGGCGAAGACAACAAAGCCGCTGCGATTGAGCTTGCTGCCGATACGTCCAACCTGAACGATTTAGCGGGACGCGTCGGACTGATGCCCACACAAAGCACTGACAAGCTGATAGACGCGCTCGTGGGCCTGTTGGTTGAACTGCCCGCGTATGGCACTCCTGCTGCGGTGCCTGCACCGAACCCGTTTACAGGTGTTGCCAATGCAAGCGGCAAGCAACTCGATGCAATAGGTGCGGGGTTTGCATGTTCGCGCAGTATGGGTGAGTCCGACTCTGCCTATCGCGCTCGGGTGCACAGCGCGATAACAAAACGGTTGCCTCTCATGCCTGAGCACGACGCTGATGGCAACCGTTTGTACTGACCATGCGCGCCGGCCACGCCAGTTACGGCAACCTCCTGGCGACGCGCCAACGCAACGAACGCGTGTTCGCCTTCGGCTATACTGACAATTCGGAACCGGCCAAAAGCGGATGCGAGCGGACCAACCACCCGACTAGGCCACAGCCGCACGACGCAGCGAGTAGGCCGGTTCCGAATCTAACAACCGTATGGAGTGGCCTGGGTAGTCGGAACGGTGGGTAGCAGGCCCGCCCGCATGCCGTTCTAAAGTTTTGCCGAATGCTGACGGGTCTACATCGCTCACGACCCGCCGCCACTAGTCGGCCCTAACGCCCCGTTTGCCTTGAGCACTCGGGGCGTTTTGTATGATGGGGGTAATGGATTACAAAAACCCTCAGTACATACCGATATTTAGAGAGCGCATGGAACGGCTCGCGCGGTTGCGTGCAAACCCCGCTCTGATGCCCGTCCTAAAACAGCACTATCGGCAAAATCCAATCGACTTTATCCGTGACTGGGGCGTGACCAGCGACCCCCGCAATATCGAGCGGGGTTTGCCGGCAGTCATACCGTTAATTCCTTTCCCCAAGCAAGTTGAATGGATGGAATGGATACTCGACCTTTGGCGTACCGGCAGGGGCGGGCTCACGGAGAAGTCACGGGACATGGGGTGCAGCGTCAACGCAATGGCCCTGCTGTGCACACTGAGCCTATTTAACGATGCGTTCGTAGGCGGCGTGGGCTCGCGCAAGGAAATGCTAGTTGACAAGGTTGGCGACCCGTCTACGCTGTTCTACAAGGCACGCCAGTTCCTGAGCAACTTGCCGGTTGAATTCCGGGGCGGTTGGAGCGAGCGAAACAAGCTCGTGTCCGCCCACATGAAGATCGAAATACCTGACACCGGCAGCGTGCTCATTGGCGAAGCCGGCGACAACATTGGCCGTGGCGGCCGGGCGTCAATCTATTTGGTCGATGAGAGCGCGTTTCTAACGTCGCCAATGAGCATCGAAGCATCGCTATCGCAAACCACGCGTTGCCGTATCGATCTGTCATCCGTCAACGGCATGGACAATCCATTTGCCGAGAAGCGCCACAGCGGCAAGATTCCCGTATTCACGTTCTCATGGCGTGACGATCCGCGCAAGGATCAGGCTTGGTACGACGGCGAAGTAGAGCGCCTTAATCCGTTGGTCGTCGCACAGGAAATCGACCTTGACTATGCGGCATCCAAAGAGGGCATTCTTATTCCATCTGCCTGGGCGCAAGCGGCTGTCGATGCTCACGTAAAACTAAACATCCTGCCGAGCGGAGCGCGCAAAGGAGCGCTCGACGTGGCCGACGAAGGTATCGACTTGAACGCGTTCTGCGCAAAGTACGGTTTCATGGTTGAGCATCTGTCGGCCTGGAGCGGTAAGGGCGCAGACATCTTCCAGACCGTGGAGAAAGCTTTCGGTCTTTGCGATGAGCTTGGGCTAGACAACTTCGACTATGACGCCGATGGCTTGGGTGCCGGCGTGCGCGGCGACGCTCGGCAAATCAACGCGCGAGAAAACCGCGTGGGCAATCAAATCAAGGTCAATGCGTTTCGCGGCTCGGGCGAGGTCACCAATCCAGAAGACGAAATTATCAAGAGCACGGAGAAGAAAAAGGGTCGAACCAACAAAGACTTTTTCAAGAACCGCAAGGCTCAGGCGTGGTGGCATCTACGGGTTCTGTTCATGAACACGTACCGCGCGGTTGTTGAGGGCATGCCCTATGACCCGGCACTAATCATCAGTATTCCGTCAAGCCTTCCCGAACGACAAAAACTCTTGTCTGAATTGAGCCAACCGACGTACTCAATTGACACCGTGGGTAAAATCGTCGTTGATAAAGCGCCTGACGGCATGCGCTCCCCCAACCACGCTGACAGTCTTATGATTGTTTGTGCCCCACAAGATCGCAAGCGCATTGGCCCGCTCGGCTTCTAAAGGAATAATCATGTTCAAATGGCTTTTTGGTAAGAACGCACCCGAGCCCGCGCCGCAACCCGAGGAAGAAGCGCCGAGCAAGCCGGGCTTTGCGGGCGGCGACTTCAGCACGCACCAGCGCAACACGTTGAACATCAAGGCCCGGATTGCCGGCTTGAAGGCCATTGCGCCGCGATTGGAAGCCGCTGAAGGCGTCGCAATGGATGCGGCCGACGCGGAGTGCGAAGAAAGCCTGTTCGACGCCTACGACTACGGGCAACCGAACATTAGCGACGCCATTGCCTCTTGGTACAACGCACAAACGTTTATCGGTCATCAGTTGGCCGGCATCATCGCGCAGCACTGGCTTATCCAGAAGGTTTGCGACATGCCAGGGCGAGACGCCATCCGTCACGGCTACACCACGGTATCAAGCGACGGCAAACCGATTGAGCCTGCGGTACTAAGCAAGATCAAACGCGGCGACAAGAAATACAAGATCAAAAAGAACCTGCGTGAATTTGTCAACTTCGGCCGCGTGTTCGGCATCCGTATTGCCATCTTCAAAGTTGACTACGGCAGCAAAGAGCTAGACGACGCTGCATACGAACGTGTGTTCAACATCGACGGCGTGCGCCCTGGCAGCTACAAAGGCATCGTGCAGGTTGATCCCTATTGGTGCTCGCCCGAGCTTGATGCGAAGGCCAGCGCGCAGCCTGACACCATGCATTTCTATGAGCCCACACACTGGCTCATTAACGGTCGTCGCTACCACTACTCGCACCTTGTCATTTACCGGCACGGCAGCGTGATTGACATCCTGAAGCCCGCCTATCTGTTTGGCGGTGTGCCGGTGCCACAGCTAATCATGGAGCGCGTCTACGCTTCGGAGCGTACGGCCAATGAAGCGCCGTTGCTCGCGCTCACCAAGCGTACCGTGATCTACAAGGTAGACATGGAACAATTCATGGCTAACTTGAAGGCAGGACTGCGCCGCGTGGCCGATTGGGCAACCTTCTGGAACAACAACGGCGTGCGCATCATCGACAGCGGCGAAGAGCACGAGCAAAAAGATACGTCTCTCGCAGACATGGACGGCGTAATCATGACGCAGTATCAGCTTGTCGCTGCGGCCGGCGAGGTTCCTGCAACCAAGCTGCTTGGCACGGCGCCGAAGGGCTTCAACGCAACGGGTGAGTTTGACGAATCGAGCTATCACGAAATGCTTGAGTCATTGCAAGAGCACGAACTCACGCCATTCGTTGAACGTCACCACCAATTGATGATCCGATCGGATATTCCCGACGCCGTCAACATCGACACAACGGTAAGTTGGGAACCGCTCGATAGCCCGACCGCTGCGGAGTGGGCCGAAATCAATCTGAAGAAAGCACAGACCGGCGCGGCATTGGTCACAGCGGGCGCCATTGACGGCGAAGACGAACGTATCCGTCTTGCCAACGATAAAGACAGCGGATATCCGTCGCTAGAGGTTGGCAAGGTCATTGAAGACCCTGTGCCAGTCGTGCTGCCAACACCCACGCCTGCTGCTACGCCTGCCCTTGGTGCCGCTACCGTCGAAGCGCAAAAATGAAAAAGGGTTTGATCCTGCGACCGAGCGCGCGCACGCAAGTGCTGTACGCAAAGCGCATGCGCGATCTGATTGAAGCGATGATGAAAGAAACGAAGCGCGAATTGCTTGCGCTTTATCGTTCGCCTGATGCGGTTGTATTGGACGAGGCTGACACGATCTACACGCGGCAAGCGCAAGAGCTTGGGTTGTTGCCGGCGCTAGGCCCCGTGACGGAAGTCATGGATGCCTCGCTCGCCGAGCTTGCGCAAAAACTGTTGGAGCGCATCGAGTCGAAATTTACGGTGATGTTCAACAATGCAGCAACGGCTATCAGTGACATGATGGTGAAAGAAACGTTAGCAACGAGCGACCGCACCGTATCGGCATCGCTCAAGGAAGTATCGCAGTCGGTCACGTTGCGCATGACGCCGCGTGTTGCGCAGATGGTCGATGCGGGCGCGGCCGAAAGTACGGCGCTTATTCGCAGCGTACCTAGCAAGTACCTGTCGCAAGTGCAGGGCGACGTGATGCGATCTATCACCAGCGGCAACGGTCTACAAGATTTGGTGCCCGCACTGGAGAAGCAAAACGTTAAAACGCTAAATTGGGCGGCAAACGTAGCCAAAGACCAGACGCGCAAGGTCTACAACAACATCAATAAGGCTCGAATGCAAGACGCTGGCGTGTCTAAATTCGAGTGGATTCACAGCGGGGGCAGCAATAAACCCCGTCAATTTCACATGGATCGCGCCCCGGCCGGCCTGAACGGTGGTATTTTCGACTTCAACAACCCGCCTATAATCGATAAAAACACGGGCGAGCGTGGTATTCCTGGGCAATTGCCCTATTGCGGATGCACAATGCGCCCTATTATCGATTTGAGCGACGAAGGATAAGCAATGGAACAAGTCACGGGCGCAGGTATCGTCTTTTGCTCGCAAGGCAAGGTGCTGTTGCTCTGTCGTCCCGATGGTTCGTGGGGTATTCCGGCCGGCAAGGTCGAAGAAGGCGAGACGCCAGCGCAAGCGGCAGTCCGCGAGACAACGGAAGAAGTCGGATTTACAACCGCCGAACTTACCGCCCCACTCAAAATCGTTAATAACTCCGATGGCGTGACGTTCTATGCGTACCATCAGGAATTGGCCGAACCTTTCACACCCGTAATTAACGAAGAGCACATGGCGTCGGGTTGGTTCCCTTGCGAACTGCTGCCCACACCGCTATTCGAATGCACGGCCGAATTGATCGCGATGGCGCAAGCCGCTGCCGTGATGGATCGCGCCGACATGAGCGCGCGCCAATTGGACGCAAACGGTTGGTTTGAAATCAAGCGCAACCCCATCAGCAAAGCCGGCGTGTTTTCGTACCTGGGCAAACATATTCCCGGTGCCGACCCCCGCAAGATGTACCAAGTCTATCGGCCGGCAGAAGAGCTTTCGTCGCCCGAGACGATTGAATCTTTCAAGCTCTTGCCCTGGATCAACGATCACACGATGCTAGGCAATGGGCGCGCTAATACCGTTCCTGCCGAGCGCAAAGGTGTTCACGGTGTCATTGGTCAAGATGTCGTTTTCGAAGGAGATACGCTCTATGGAAACCTGAAATTGTTTTCTGGCGAACATGGCACGGTAATTGACTCCGGTAAAAGGGAGTTATCATCGGGCTTCCGCTGCCGGTACGAATTGGCCCCGGGCGTTTTTAACGGTCAGGCCTACACGTATGTGCAACGTCAAATTCGGGGCAATCATATTGCCTCTGTTGATGACGGGCGCATGGGGCCAGAAGTTGCGGTGCTCGACTCTCTTTCATTCACGTTTGACGCAAAGGACTTTCAAATCATGGCAACTGAAGACACCAAAAAGCCCGGCGAGGGCGAAGGCGGCGAAAAGGAAATGACCATTGCCGAACTCACGGCGCTGGTTAAAACTATCGCCCCCAAGATTGCCGAACTGACGGTAGCAATGGAAGCCCTCAAGGCAAATCCGGCCGCAGCCGCTACCGTGGAAGACACCACCAAGACCGACCCTGCCGCAGCCGCTGCCGCCATGGACGCCGCCGACAAGGCGCGCACCGACGCTGCGATTGCAGAAGCCATCAAGGGTGTTCCCGGTGCCGTCATGAAAGCCCTTGCCGAGCGTGACGCCCTGGCAAAGAAGCTGTCCGACCACGTTGGCGTGTTCGACGCATCGGACATGACCCGCGAACAGGTTGCGACATACGGCATCGAAAAGCTCGGCATCAAGGACACCATTCCGGCCGGCAACGAGTCGGTTTACCTGACCGCCTACCTGTCGGCACTGCCCGCACCGAGCACCGCCCGCGCGAAGGTTGGCAAGGTCGCTGACGTGACCGACGCGGCCGACGAAGACACCGCCAAGGTGCCTGACAGCCTCGCAAAGTACATCGCGTAAGCGCTGACCCATTCCACTACGGAGAACAAAATCATGGGCTTCCAAACTGCAATCCAATTCAACCAAGGTGCGGGCATCCCCGGCGAGTACGCGCTTGATGATCGCGGCGCGCGCGCAGAACCCGGCGTGCTGCGTTCGGCTTCGGCCGCCAACAACGTTTTCGGCCGCGTCTTCACGATGCTTGCCACGGACCCGGGCGTCATGCGCGCGGGCAACCCGGGCGGTACGGGCGTGCGGCCCATGATTATGACGTCGCCGAAGCAAAACGTTAGCGCGGGTACTGCCGCCAACGGCACGCTCGCGCCGACGCTCGTGCTCCGCAACGAAGAAATTGCCGAGTTCACCAGTTGCCATGCCGGCATTTGGGTCACCACCGACAGTGCCGCGCGCCCTGGCGACATCGTGCGCTACCTGCTCACGACCGGCCAAATCCATATCGTGCCGCCCGGCACTGCCGCCGACCCGCTGTACGCCGACCTTCCCGGCGCGCAAGTGGTGCGGTTCCCCCAACCGACCGTCCCCGGCCTGTGCGTGGTGGCTATCAGCGCCCCGTAAGCCACCATCAACACAACTGGAGAAACAGCAATGGCACAAAAAACCAGCAAGGTACACAGCCGCAAGGGCGCACGCGATGTCGGCGCATTCGACTTCCCCGCAGGCGACGTAGCGCAGTACCAAGCGCTGCAACGCATCGGCATCGGCTTCCGCGAACACGCGCTGCTTGACATGGTGGAAGCGCACGGCTTCGACGCATCCGACATGGCCCCCGTGCCGCTGCCGGGTGTGACCGTGCCGACGATTCCCGGCCTTGTGCAGTTCCTGCAAGCATGGTTGCCCGGTTTCGTTCGCGTGCTGACCGCACCGCGCATGATTGATGACCTGATCGGCATCCAGACCGTGGGCGCGTGGGAAGACGAAGAAATCGTGCAAGGCATCATCGAGGGCCTGGGCACTGCCGTTCCTTACACCGACCACGGCAACGTGCCGCTCGGCTCGTGGAACGTCAACTACGAACGCCGCACGGTGCTGCGTTTCGAGTCGGGTCTTGAAGTCGGTCGCCTGGAAGAAATGCGCTCGGCACGCATCCGCGTCAGCACCAGCGCCGAGAAGCGCACCAGCGCTGCGGAAGCACTCGAGATTTTGCGCAACCGCATCGGCTTCTTCGGCTACAACGCAGGCACGAACCGCACCTACGGTTTCCTGAACGAACCCAACCTCTCGGCGTACATCAGCCTTCCGGCCACGGGTACGGGCGGCAACACCGAATGGAGCACCAAGACCTACCTGCAAATTACCGGCGATCTGCGCCTGATGCTGTCGGGTCTGCGCGTATCGTCCAAAGGTCGCATCAACCCGCAAAAGGACCGCATCACCATTGCGCTCCCGACCGGCGCGGTTGACTTCCTGGGCGTCACCAGCGACTTCGGCAACAGCGTTCAGGACTGGCTCACCAAGACCTACCCCAACGTGCGTATCGAGTCGGCCCCCGAACTCGACGGCGCGAACGGCGGTGAGTCGGTGGTGTACATCTACGCTGAAAACCTGCGCGACGGTGCGAGCGACGGCGGCGACGTGTGGGCGCAACTCGTGCCCACCAAGTTCATGGCACTGGGCGTTGAGAAGCGCGTGAAGACCTACGTCGAAGACTTCGCCAACGCCACGGCAGGTGTGCTGCTCAAGCGCCCGTTCGCGGTCGCGCGCTACACCGGCGTTTAATCGAGCCTTCGGCCTACTGGCTACAATGGGGCGGCCGGCGCAATCTGGCCGCCCCATTTTCTTATTCACTTTCAGGAGATTTGCCAATGTCCACCAAAGCCAAATTCGTTTACTCGACCCTTCCCGCCGCACAAGCCTACACGTCGCACAAGGCGAGCGGCGACGAAGGTCTTTCGATCCCGGAACGTACCGTCATCATCAATGGTGGTGCCTCCCTGGCCGATCATCGGTTTGAAACGCCTATCGGTGTGATGACGGAAATCACCGAAGACGATTTCGAATTCCTCAAGCAGAACGTGGTGTTCATGCGCCATGCGCAGCGCGGCTTTATCAAGGTGCTCGATGAGAAGATCGACGTTGAAAAGGTTGCTGCTGACCAGAACCGCGCCAGCGGCGACGTGCCGGTAACGCCTAACGACTTCGAAGCTGAAGGCGTCAAGGCCCCGACCCACAAGCCGCACAACAAGCGCTAATCGTGGCAACCCCCGCAATCGACTACGCTAAGTTTCGCACGCTGTTCCCACAGTTCGCGAGCGAAGCGTTGTACCCGGACGCCACGCTAGATGCGTGGTGGGCGATGGCGCATTGCTCGATGCAGGAGCCACCTTGCGGGTGCCCCGATGACGCGTGCGGCTCGATGATGCTCTACCTGATGACGGCGCATATCGGCGCGCTGATGACCACGCTTGCGGCCGGTGGTGCGTCTGGTGGCAAGTCGGGTGTACTGACCTCTGCCACTATCGACAAAGTAACCGTGGGGTACACGCTGCCGCCCTACAAAAGCGGTTGGCAGTTCTGGCTTTCTTCCACGCCATACGGTCTGCAATTGTGGGCCATGCTGTCGGTTGCCGGCGCTGGCGGGTTCTCCGTCAATGGTCGCCCCGAGTCGCGCGGTTTCCGCAAGGTCTATGGTGCATTCCGGCCATGACGCTCCAAGTCGTTCGCAAACCGGGCGACTCCGACCGCATACGGCAAGCATTGCGCGAACTGGAACGCACAGAAACTAAGGTTGGATGGTTCGAAAGTGCGAAGTACCCCAACGGCACGCCCGTTGCGTATGTAGCCACCATCCAAGAGTTTGGATATCCGGCCGGTGGATTGCCTCCCCGGCCGTTTTTCCGTCCGACGATAGCGAGCGAGCAAGCAGCATGGAGAACGTTAATTGCTCAGGCGTCGCGAGGCGTGGTTAACGGCAAGCGAACGTCATTCCAAGCAATGGAGCTTATTGGTCTGCAAGCAGCCGGCGACGTGCGCAAGACTATCTCGCAAATTTCTACGCCAGCACTGAGCCCCGCAACGATTGCAGCACGTAAGAAACGCGGCAACAACAGCACCAAGCCGCTTGTTGATACCCGCGTGATGATTAACACTCTCACGCATCAGACAGAGATTAAATAATGATTCCTGGCCTTAACGTACTGGCAGAAGCGCTGCGGCTAATTAACCCGCAGACCGTGAAGTTTTTTAAAGCCACCAACCGCACCAAGACTGCGGCCGGTTTGTACGTACCCGCGTTTGCTGCTGGTGTTGACGTTGCGCAAGGCAGCTTGCAGGCTGTGCCGCGCACACGCTATCAAGTGCTCGGGCTTGAACTGTCGAAGAAGTACGTTACGTGGTTCGTGCCGAGCGTCGCGGTCGTCGGCCTGGAACGCGGCACGAGCGGCGATCAATTCGAATACGGAGGCGAACGCTTCCAGACTGAGCACGTCACCGACTGGCTAGGGCAAGACGGTTGGCTAGAAGTCATAGGCGTGAAGATTGGGGCAGCCAATGCGTGACATGGAACTATTCTCCCTGGTGTTCGGTTTGCTGGCGCAGGAAGCCCCCAAACGCGGCCTTGTGGGCATGGAATACACGCAGCGCTACCAACCTACACAGGAAGGTATCAACGACGGCCCTACGCTCTATGCGTTCAAGGTTGGCGCAAAGCGATACGGTTACCGGGGCGTGAAGCAAATTCCAGACATCGACGCGCCCACCGGCATGAAGCGGATCGAAACGCAGGCCATGGAAACCACCCTGCAATTCTCAGTTGTGCAACCCATCGCTACCGGCATGGGAGACTTGACGCACAGCGACCGGCTCAATGCCGTGGCAAGCGTCATGCAATCCCCGGACTTTCAAAAGCTGTTGATCGCAAACGGCGCATCTATTCTGCGCATTACCGAAGTGCGCACGCCACAGGTAATTAACGATTACTCGCAATGGGAAGAAAACCCATCATTCGACGCGGTGTTTAAACACGATGATGTCTGGATCGATGGAGTACAAGAAGCGAAGACCTTCGAATTCCGCCTTTACGCGCTGTAGCATAATACCCACTCTGCAACCCCTGACTAAACCGGAGCTTTTCTTATGTCCATTGACTTTAAAAAATACGTCAACATCATTTCCGGTGTCGGCGGCGGCAACGCAGTTCGCCAGCGCGATTTGATCGCGCGCATGATTACCTCAAACCCGCTGGTGTCACCCGATGCGGTGCTCGAATTCACGGGAGACATTGCAACGGGTGTCGGCGCGTACTTCGGCACAACGTCGGAAGAGTACAAGCGCGCCGTTGCATACGCGTCGTACGTGTCGCCATCCATCGCAGCGGCCAAGAAATTGTCGTTCAGCCGTTGGAGCGAAGCCGGCAACGACCCCAAGGTTATCGGCAACAACGATGCCAAGAGTCTTGCCAGCATCCAAGCAATCACGGCGGGCGGCATTACGGTTCGCCTCGCGGGCGTGAGCTACAACGTCGCAGGCGTGAGCTTCGCGGCTTCTTCCACGCTGGCCGCTGCTGCTGCTGCTCTGCAAGTCGCTATCCGTGCTGCCAATGCCGCGCTTGCCGGCGCGACCGTCGCGTACGCTGCTGACGGCCCGAGCCGCTTCACCGTGACCGTCCCTGCTGCCACGGGCAAGATGGATATCGTGTCCGTCACGAGCGGCGCGCAAGACATCGGTGTGAAGTTCGGCCTGAGCGCTGCGGCCAATGCCATCAGCATTGCAAGCTCGTTGCCGCAAACTCCCCTGGATGCGTTTATCAAATCCATCGACATCACCAACAACTTTGGTTCGTTCCTGTTCCTCGATGAGCTTGACCTTGCCGAAGTTGAAAGCGTGGCGGCGCACAACTCGACGTTGAACGTCATGTACATCTACGCGGTGCCGGTGAAGTTCGCCGACTATGCGACGTGGTACGCCGCGCTCAAGAGCTACGCCGGCATCGGCCTCACGCTCATGGATGACGTGAATTACCCCGATGAGTACCCGGATCAAATTCCGGCAACCATCATGGGTGCCACGGACTACACCAAGCGCAACGGCGTACAGAACTATATGTTCAAGCAGTTCTCCAACGTTACCGCGTTGGTCACTGACACGCTGGTGAGCAACAACCTCGATGCCTCGCGCATCAACTACTACGGTGAGACGCAGACTGCAGGCCAGCGCATTGCGTTCTACCAACGCGGCAAGCTGATGGGCCTTGCAACGGCGCCGGTAGACATGAACGTGTACGCCAATGAAGCATGGTTTAAAGACTACTGCGGCGCGCAAATCATGAGCCTGCAATTGTCGCTTTCTCGCCTTGCAGCCAACGACGGCGGCGTGGGTGCAGTGCTGAACATCCTGCAACAACCTATTGACGATTCGCTCTTCAACGGGGTTATCAGCGTCGGCAAGCCGCTCACGCCTGTGCAGAAGGTGTTCATTGAGTCGATTACGGGCGATGCTCTCGCTTGGTACAAGGTGCAGAACGTCGGCTACGTGGTGTCGGCGAAAGTCGAAAGCTACGTGACGACTGATGGCAGCACCGAATACAAGATCGTCTATTCGCTGATCTACAGCAAAGATGACGCCGTGCGCCTTGTCGAAGGTACGCATACGCTGATCTAAGCGCTAATCATCAACAAACGGAGTAAACAAACATGACTATCGACGCATCCGGCTTCGGCGTAATGATCAACCTGCAAGCCAGCGAGACGTTTCCCGCTGGCATCGAACTCACGCGGTTCGCAGACGACGCCGACCCCATCGACATGCCGCAATTGCAGATCAACGACAAGGCAATGGGCGTGAATGGCGACCTTGTGAAATGGAGCAAGGCAAACCCCATCCCGCTCACGATTGCCGTGTTGCCGAACAACGAAGACGACGACAACCTGCAAGTGCTCGCGATGAGCAACCGCGCAGTGCGTGGTCGTCGTCCGGTGCGCGACATCATCACAGCGACCATCACCTACCCCGATGGCTCTGTGGTGCGGCTGCTGCGCGGCATCATCACCGATGCCCCCATTGGCAAGAGCGTCGCGTCTTCCGGTCGCATCAAGACGAACAGCTACGTGTTCGCATTCGAGGACGCGCAGTAATGGCACGGGAACTTCTGCAAGCGCAAGACTTCGAGTGCCCGCTTCCTGGCGGCGGGTCGAAGACCTTCATTCTGTCGAAGTTCCCGGCCATCGTCGGCCGGGAAATCATCGCCAAGTATCCGCTCTCGGGCATGCCAAAGCTCGGCGATTACAGCGTCAATGAAGAAACTATGTTCAAGCTCATGAACCACGTTGCCATTCGTGGTGCCAATGGTGAGCCGATTCGGTTGTCTACGCGTGACCTCATCGACAACCATTGCGAATCGTGGGAAGTGCTCGCGCGGGTAGAGTTTGAAATGCTCAAGCTCAATTGCTCTTTTTTCGCGGACGGGCGAGCCTCCCGTTTCTTGGAAGGTTTCGCCCAAAAGGCGCTCGCGTCGGTTACCAAAATGTTGATGGGTTCTTTGGAGCAATTATCGAGTCTGGAAAAGCAACGCTCAAAGAACTCAGAGAAGACTACACGTTAGAAGAAGCGCTAGACATTTGGGAAGTGATCGCGGTAAACCGCATGAACGAACAGTTAGCGATGGAAGAAGCTAACAAAAAGTGAGTAATTAAAATGACGATCCTTGATACCTTCTATGTTCTGTTCAAGTCTGATACGAAGGAGGTAGAACAAGGCATCGACAAGAGCAAGCAAAAAGCGGAGGGCTTGCTCGATACGCTCAAGAAAACCGACCTGGGCGCGCAAGGTCTTAATACCACGTTGAAAGACCTTGCGTTGCGTGGTGCCAGTCTGTTTGGTCTGAGCCTGTCGCTAAAACTCTTCTACGACAACATCAAGGAAAACGCCGAAGCAATGGCGGCGCTTGATAAGCTCGCTGCTCGCCTCAACACCACGGCCGATGCCGTAGACCAATTCATGGACACCGGGCAACTGCTCGGGCTCGGCGAAGAAGTTACTAAGGGCGGACTGGAAGCCCTTAACCAAGCTGCGCAAGATACCGCGCTTGGCATGGGTCGGGCAAAGAAGGTATTCGAAGAACTCGGCGTGACCGTAACCGACACGCAGGGGAAGGTAAAGCCCATCACCGACCTGATGACGGAGCTTGCCGACAAATTCAAGGATATGGACAAGGGCAAGCAAGTCCGTATCATGGAGCGCTTGGGTCTTAACCCGGCGTTGCTGAAACTATTCAACGCTGATCTTGCCGCATTAAATGTGCGCCTGGAAGACATCGACAAGGCGGCCGGCTACAACTTCGAACGTGTGCGCATGTTGTCGCAAGCGTACATGAAGCAATCGAACGCGATGAAGATTGAGGTTAACAGCCTCTTTGCGTTCTTTGAAAAACTAAAGTCCGCTTCGTATTCGGCATTTATTCCGGTCCTGATTAAAGGACTGCAATTCGTGACCAAGGTCACGAACGAACTCTACGAATACATCATCAAGCACAGTGACGTGGTACGCGGTGCTTTGATTGCCATCGGCACGGCCATTAGCTATTTCTTGATTCCAGCGGCGATTAAAGGTGCTATCGCCTTCGCTACCATGCTAGCCCCCTTCCTCCTTGTCGGCGCAGCCGTGGCGGCCGTTGTAGCAGCCTTCGCGTTGATGTATGAAGACCTGACAATCTACCTTGAGGGCGGCGATAGCTTGCTTGGGCGGTTCCTGCCGAAGTGGGACGACCTGAAGAGCAAAATTAACAGCGTGGGCGAAACGTTCAAGGCGTTCACGTTCGGGCTCATCGGCGATACGGAAGGCATCGAAACGGCATGGCGCAAAATGCTGGCGCTCATGGGCTTGGAGAACCAACAGGCAATTGAGCAATGGCTCGCAAACTTCAAATCATTTACTGATTACCTCAAGGATATTGGAGCCGACGTTAAAAAAGTCTTTACGGACATCATTGACGTTATCAACCAAGTGTTCGAATTGCTCGGCATCAAGGGTGGTGCTGGAGGCTTCGCGGATCAAATCAAGGCGTCAGTTGGCGATACGGTAAAGATGCTGAAAGAAGGTATCAAAGGTGCGCAAAGCACCGACTTCGTAGGCGAGGCAATCAGCATCGGCAAGGAAATGCTAGGCCGCGTGGGCGAATCGCCGATATCTTCGAACAACTCCAACACTATCAGCAATAGCACTTCGACCACGCGCAACACTACGGTTCAAGTTGATAAGGTCGAAGTGCAAACGCAAGCCACAGATGCGCAGGGTATCAGCAAGGAAATCGGCAATTCGATGAAGACGCAGGTTAGTCAAGCGCTCAACAACTACGATGACGGAGTAGTAGCCTAATGGCAAGCAACAACACAGAGAACAGCACCGCCGCGCTTGACGTAGTGGCGGTGCTCGATGCGAATTTGAACCAAGTCTTTGGGGATGCGCGACCGGTTAAAGGTTCATTCACCGAAGACTCTAAGCAAATGGAGCACCCCTTAGAGACGGGCGTGCAAGTTACGGATCATCGCGTTATTCAGCCGATTGAAATAACGTTGACATGCATGCTTGTTGGCGATGAGTACCGACAAGTTTATCGACAGATAAAAGATATCTTCATGCGGGGTGACATGCTCACGGTGCAAAGCCGTGTTGAGTCCTACCCGTCGATGATTATTTTGTCGATGCCGCATGACGAGCCACCTGATATCCAAGACGGCGCAATGATGGTTATCAAGCTGCGCGAGGCAAAGTTTGTTGAAGCGCAATTTACCGACGTGAAACCGGTAAAGGCAAAGGAGTCTAAGAATTCGGGCACGACAAAACGCGGTGAGCAAAAAGCTACGGAAACGCCACCCGCGCGGCGACAATCTACACTTGCGAAAGCGGCTGATGCCGTTACCAAAAAATGATTGAAATCAGTCTTAAGCAACTGCCGAATCAGGAGTTTTCCATAGCCCTGGAGAACTCGCGCTACGTCATTCGCGTGGTCGAAACAAACACGATGATGGCAATCACTATTATCAAGGATGACGTAACGTTAATTGAGAACGCGCGCTTTCTTCCAAACGACTTTATCTTGCGCTCCAATTTGGTTGATCCTGATTCGGGCAACTTTATGATGCTCGTGCAAGACGATAGCCTACCCGACTGGAACAGCTTTGGCGTTACCCAGTTTCTCCAGTACATCAATAGTGATGAATTGGGGGCGTTGTAATGGCAGAGCTTGACCCTCGCGTTTTGCGCATCGGCATCGAAGTTGATGGCAAGATCAAGCAATACGAAGGTCTTCAGATTACGGCCACAGGGACGAAATACGCCAATCCGAACCAGAACGAATGCGAAGTCAAGATAACAAACATTACTAAGGCAACGCATGATTATCTGCTTAGCGAGACAAGCCCGTTCAATTTGAACCGCACTCCGAAGAAGCTCATCGTTTACGCGGGCCGCGTGAGCACCGGGGAAGCAATAGTTTTTGAAGGTGACATTACCAACGCTGTAGGGTCGCAACCTCCTGACATTACCGTAAGCATCAAAGCGAAGACTGGAAATTTTCAAAAGGGTAATATCGTTGGTAAGAATGCAAGCCCTAATAGCAAATTGTCCTCCATTGCGGCAGGTGTGGCCGCAGACCTGGGCTTGCGGCTTAATTTTCAAGCAACCGACAAAAGCATTGCAAACTACAGCCACAGCGGCGCAGCGCTCAAGCAGGTAGACAAGTTGGGTACGGCAGGGCTCGTTAATGCGTACATTAATAATGGTGAGCTTGTTGTAAAAGATATGCACGTGCCGCTCAAGAATCGCGCACGTGTGTTGAACATCGATACAGGCATGATTGGCATTCCTGAATTTACCGAACAGGGCATCAAGGTAAAGATGTTGTTCGACAATCAAACTGATCTTGGTTACGGGTTGGAAATAAAGTCGATCATGAACCCCGCTGCAAACGGGGACTATGTTGTCTATAAGATGAGTTTCGAACTCACGAACCGTGACATACCGTTTTACTTGGTTGCTGAAGCCATGCGTCGTGACGGCAAGGTATCGGCAATTCCGACAAACAAGAAAGTTAAACCCATAAAGATAAACAGATGAACGCTTCCCCTTCACATGACCCGGCAGATGACGACAGCCTTTTAGGCATGTTGAATACGGTACTGCGAAAATTTCTGCAAGGCGTGGATAACGCATTGCCCGCAAAAATCGTCAGCTACGACAGAGACGCAAACCGTGCCGTTGTTCAGCCCATGGTGGCGATGTTGACCACGGAGGGGGCTACCGTGCCTCGCGCGCAAATTCAGGGCGTGCCGGTGCTCCTGTTGGGTGGTGGTGGGCATATGCTTAGTTTCAATCTGAAACCCGGCGACCTGGGTTGGATTCACGCTAGCGACCGTGACATATCGTTGTTCATGCAATCATTTACCAACGCATCGCCAAACACGATTCGCTTTCACTCGTTCGAAGACTCGTTATTTATTCCGGACGCGATGCGTGACTTCACAATTAACGGCGAAGACGATGAAAACGTAGTGTTGCAAACACTCGACGGCAAATATCGTATTGCCATTTGGGATGACCGCGTAAAGGTCACGGGTGACGACACGAGCGTGGAGTTGAAGACCGGGCAAGTCACCATAACGGCTCCGGTAATGGTGACGCTGCAAGCGCCAAACATTAATTTAAACGGTAACGTAAATTCCGGCGGAGGTCCGGGAACACCTGACATCGTGCTTACTGCGTCGAACTCCATAACCCTGGATGCACCAACCGTTACTATCCAAGGTCGTTCATTTCTTGGGCATCATCACTCGGGTGTGGTTCCTGGTGGTGGAAATTCTGGAAACGTTGTATGAACCTTCAAATAGCAGTGAACGGGAATCGAGACATCTTCTTGAACAACAAGGGCGATATCGCGTTCGTGCGAGACGTGCTCGCCGTAAAAGAATCTGCACAAGAGGCGGCGCAATCGCAACTTGGAGAAATGATTTACGCCGTAGATCGCGGCATACCAAATTTCAAGGTTGTATGGAGCGGCGCACCGAACGTAGCGCAATTTGAAGCCGCTTTACGCCGAGAGCTTATGCGTGTTACTGACGTTATAGGTGTGTCGGAAATATCGGCAAAACTTGTCGGTGAGGCGCTGGTTTATACTGCAACGATTCAAACCCCCTACGGAACACAGGTGCTGACAAATGGCTGATTACACCTATCTGACTGAAACGGGGGTAATAATCCCCGACACCGCCGATACGCTTTCGACGGTGGAAGGCGAATACCGAGCCGCACTAGGCGAAGAACTCAATACCGATCCGGCCACACCACAGGGTAGGCTTATTGCAGTTGAAGTAACGGCGCGCGATACGTTCCTGCGCAATAACGCAGACCTTGCAAATCAGATCAATCCTCGCGTAGCTGGCGGGACATTTCTAAACGCTATTTGGGCGCTTACTGGCGGCCAACGCAGGGGCCAGGAACGCACCGTAGTGCAGGACGTGGCATTAGGCGGCGTGCCCGGAACAATCATCCCTGCAAGCGTGCAGGTATTGACGCAAGACGGCGAGCCCTTTGAGATTCTTTCTTCGGTCACGCTTGATGGTACAGGCAACGCCCTCGCAGATTTTAGAAGCGTTAATTACGGCGCTATCGCAGCACCTGCCCACTCATTCGTTTTCGATCCGCAATATCAAGTGCTTGGTTGGGAAACCGTAGATAACCCAACAGCGGGCATTCTTGGGCGCGCCACGGAATCGGATGTTGCAAGCCGTCTTCGTCGTCGTCGCACGCTCGCCTTGCAAGGCGTGGCATTGCCCGAAGCAATTATTTCGCGTCTGTACGATACAGAGGGTGTTGTGTCGCTGGCCTTTCGCGAGAACACGACCGACGTAACGGCAGTCATCGACGGCGTGAATATGATTAGCCATTCAATCTTCGTCAACGTCGATGGCGGATCGGATATTGACGTTGCGACTGCGATTCTCGAAGCGAAGAGCGGGGGCTGCGGCTACAACGGGTCAGTTGTTGTTGACGTGACCGACCCTGCAAGCGGGCAGGTTTATCCTGTGACTTTCGAACGACCGGACGAAGTAAATATCCAAGTGGAAGTCACGGCGTCGCCCGGAAATTCTACAGTTGACATGCCAACGGCAATCCGCAACGCAATCATGCAATACACGGCCGGTGAGATTGATGGCGAAGATGGATTTGCCGTAGGGGTAAACGTATCGCCATTCGAATTCTCAGGGGCTATCAACATTGCGGCACCTGGCATTTTCGTACGCAAGGTGCGTATCGGCGTGGTTGCGGGACCGTTGTCAACCGATGAGGTTCCGATTACGCTCTATCAAGTACCGCGCTTGAACATCAATAATATCGTGGTCATCCCGGTATGAGCGACATTCAAGAATTCGATTTTAGCGTTGATCTGCTGCAAAACATATTGTGGCAGTACAACGAAGCGACTGCGCTCCAATCGTTAATTACGCAAAAGCAGGAATGGTACATCCGCAATCACACTGAGTTCTGGTCTGATTGGATGGTCGATGTTTTCGACCTCAACACGGCCAATGACTTTGGCCTAGCAGTATGGGCGATCATTTTAAACATACCGCTCGTTGTTGCTGCCGATCCGCAACCCGGAAAAATCGCATGGGGGTTCGGCCCCGAACGACGCCGATTCAATCGCGGAAACTTCGCACCAAGCGCCAGCGGTTTCGGACTGACCACGGCCGAAAAACGCTTGGTTCTTAAGCTGCGGTATTTCCAATTGGTCACGCGCGGTGCTGCACCCGAAGTCAACGCGTTCCTTAATTACGTTTTCGGTCCGGGCGTCGTCTATATGGCTGACGGCTTGGAAATGAAGATTCGCTACGTGTTTTCAAGCGCAATTCCAGCGCAGCTACAATTAGTGTTTAACGCTTTCGACTTGCTTCCACGCCCTGCCGGCGTTGGCAGCGGGACGGTAGTTGTTGACCCTGGTGCTGCGTGGGGGTTCGGTCCAAATCGCAACAACTTCAACAACGGGAATTTCCATCATGGCCCTTAATAAGTTCTTTCGCTACCCGTTCGCAGTTGCCGGTGACAAAACGGCAGTTCCCGACCCAACGCAGGTTAGCGGTGCGGTCAGTTGGCAGCAAGGTTACGGCCCGCAATATGAGTTGCCCTACACCGACCCCAACGCACGGGACATCGAGCGCAACCAAAACAATCAGCTTCACTACGACATCACCACGGCGCTGCAAGAGTACCAAACCAACGGCGTGCCCGATTGGATCGACCCTGCGCAAAACGGCGCTGCAAACTACGCCTACCCGCTTGGCGCGCGAGTGCGTTATACCGACGGAGTGATTTACGAATCTATTGCAGCGGCCAATAATACACTTCCTACCGATGTGACCAAATGGATAGCTGTCGGCGGTTCCAACGCATCTATCGCGTTCTCCAACGTGACGGTTGTTGCGTCGGCGGCGCAAGCTGCGCAACCTACCATTACAGCTACTGGCGTGCTTACTGCGAATGTGCAATTGACGTTGCCCGCTCGTCTGCAACGCTGGCATATTGTCAACAACACCACCGGCAATTTCTCGCTTACTGTAAAAACCGCCGCAGGCACTGGCGTTATCGTTCCTGCAAGCGGGTCGCTTTTTGTTTATGGCGATGGCACGAACATCAAGGCCATGCCTGGGCAGTACCTGGGGACGCTTGTTATCACGGCAACCGGCGTACCGACATTGGTTGACGCTGCAAACCGGTTTGTTGTGCGATTGCAAGGCGGCGGTGCGGGCGGCGGCGGTGCAGCAGCAGGCGTGGGCGCGTCGCAATGTGCGTCCGGTGCTGGTGGCGGTGCTGGTGGTGCAGCGCTAAAGACACTTACGCGTGCGCAAATACTGGGTCAGACGTTCACCATCGGCGCTGCCGGTGTTGGCGGTGTCAATTCAGCGAACGGAACTAATGGTGGCACCACCTCTTGCGGTGCAATCTTTTCCGCAGCGGGTGGCACTGGGGGCACGTTCGGCCCTGTGCAAGCAAACACAGCGTCATTCCCGTATGGTTCGGGCAACGGCGGCGGAAGCACAGGCGGCGACTTGAATTACAAGGGCGTGTCCGGCCTCTATGCGTTCTATGGCCCTGGTCCCATCAGCGGCAAAGGTGGCGATTCAACGTTCGGCGGTGGGGCAGACGGTGTCACCAATTACGCTACGGGCCTGACAGCACTTGTTTATGGTGCTGGTGGTTCGGGTGGTAACGCTCCTGCCGGCAATGCTGGCGGTGCGAGCGGTGGCAACGGCTTTCAAGGCTGCGCGGTCATCGATCAATACTCCTGAAGGAAATACTATGTACGCCCATGTGAAACGAAATAGTCCTGAGTCGGCAGACGGCATCGTGTTCGAACTCATCGAACCGTACTTTTATCAAGAAAGCGACCGACCCGCAGCACCGGAACCGCTGTCGGGGGATGCCGGCGAACTTGCTACGGAATTGCACAATGCGTTGCTTGCCGCACATGACAATTTCCCGATCGGACAAGAGGTTCCAATCGAAGATCGTTTTCCCGCCGACATGGTGCAAGATATTCACGTTTGCGGCGAAGACGTGCGACAAGGTGACAGCTATGCAAATGGCGTGTTCGGACCCGCACCCGAACCGGCTGCGCCAACCGTCGAAGAAATCACGCGTGAACGTGCCGGACGGCTCGCAGAAGCAACTTCGCATATCAACCCGCTGCAAGACTTGGTTGACCTGGGCGAAGCGAACGCCGAAGACGAGGCGCAATTGCTCGCATGGCGGAAGTATCGCGCGGCTGTCTACAAGGTAGACCCGCAAGCCGACGATATCGTTTGGCCCACCGCGCCCGGGGTCTAAAAGTGGTTGCGATGGCCGATCCAATCTACAACCCGGAGCAAGTCAAGCGCCTTGCGACGCGCGCTCCGTCACTGCCGCGCGATCAAGACCGCACGGAGGTACGGATTTTGTCGGCCATCATTACCGGCTTTTTCTTGTTCGCGTGGCTGATTAAGCCGGTGGTTTATATGTGGACCGTCAAAGGATCAGCAATATGGAAAGCGGCAAGCGCTGCGAGCATGCCCAATTGGATAATCGCAGCGCTATTTGTCATTGCGGCACTTGTGACATTGCCGCATCTGTTCATGTTGGTGTTTCGTCCTGACCTGTTGCATTGCAAGTTGCCGCGAAAGATGGCCGGCTATGCAGCAGGGGGTGCGGCCGTACTTTGGCTGTATCTTGCTGTTAACGTTCTCTCTACACGCTCTGCGGGCCTTATCTGGCTCTACTTAGGCAACATGCTTTCGTGCCTTGCCGTTGGGTACACCTATGGTTTCTCTGTCAACTCCCAACAACTGCGAGAGCGTATCAACGATGAAAAAGTCTCAAATTAACGTTCTTGCGGCAGCATGGCTCATTTGCTATACGGGCCTGACGTGGGCGGCCACGAGCTTGCGAGCCGACCTCAAGGACTTTGATTATTGGTCGTTGCTCCTGGCCGCCGCTGCGGGCCTTGTCGGCGGTGCAGGGCGCACTCTCATATCCTTGATGTCGGAAAACCGACCGCTGTTCGATATTCGGTACGAAGTGCTGAAAGACATCATCGTAGCGTGCATCGGCGGCGCCGTCGCCTACGGGTTCATTCAAGGCTACAACTACTTTGCCGCCTTGTCGCCCCTCGGGCTCAAGCTGCCAGTAATCGGCGGCGATCTTCGCATCATCATCATCGTTGTCGTGGGTGCTTCACGCGGCAAATGGATGCGCACGGCTGACCAATTTACAATGGATTTCGTTGACACTGCGCGTCGCAAACTTCGCGGTGGCGTCCCGGTTGATCCGCCGAGCGTGACCGCACCACTTGAAGGGAAATAGCATGGAACTCGACAAGGTTTTTCACGACATCATTATTCCCGCAATGGCGGAACTGCCCGTTGCGATGACCGGTGACAAAGCAACAATCCAGTTGCTCACAACGGGCCTGCAAGAGTCCAAATTCATCTATCGCTACCAAGTCATCGGTGGCGGCAAAAAGGGGCCTGCGCGGTCGTTCTGGCAAGGCGAACAGGGCGGCGGGATGGTTACCGGTGTGCTGAACCACAAGGCAACTCGAGCCCTTGTGCTGAAGCTGTGCGAATCGCATGGTGTCGAACCTGAGCCGCATGCCATTTGGCTTGCCATCGAGAATGACGACATCCTAGCGTGCGCGCTCGCACGGCTTCTGCTATGGACCGATCCATATCCGCTGCCCGATGTCAACGACTGGGCGAGCGCATGGGATACGTACATGCGCGTGTGGCGCCCTGGCAAGCCGCATCCTGAGACGTGGCCCGGTTATCACCGCGCAGCACGGGAACTGTTGGGGTTGGCGTGATTGACCCGCGCGTTTACGTAGCTGCTGCCGTTGTCGCGGTTGCTGCGGCCGGTGGGTGGTTCGCCAACGGTTGGCGATTGAACGCCAAGATAGCCAACCTCAACGCCGAGCACGCAACGCTTGTCGCTTCTGCGCACAAAGCCACGCTGAGAGCCCTGGAGGTTGAGCAAGAGCGGCACGCTACGGAAGAGCGCGCACGGGATGACATCGACGCGGCCAAAACCGCACAACTGGAGACGGCCAAACATGAACTACAAACTCTGCGCGATGGTGTTGCCAATGGCTCTATCGGCCTGCGCGTCAATGCAAGCTGTCCCCGCAGCGCCGGTAACGTGCCTGCGCGATCCAGCACCCCCGGCATGGATGATGGCGCCGCCCCCGAACTTACTGCTGATGCTCGACAAAATTATTACGCCCTACGCGAAGCAATAGTGACGATGACCAAACAGCTTGAGGGCTTGCAAGAACTGGCCGCACGGCGAAGTAAGTAACGCTCACCACACGTACAAACGCCCGGCATGCCGGGCGTTTTGCTTGGTGCACCGTAAGGCCTTAGACCGGGTAACTTCGGATCGCACGACGGCGATCCTCGAAATCGACTGACACGGCATCGCCGGCAACAGTCTGGTTGGTCTGTTCATAGTTCAAATCGACACGCAAGGCCATGCTGCGCAATCGTTCTGCGACAGCCACCGATTCGAGCGAACCCGAAGATACAGTGACGACCGGCAGGGTAGCCAGCGACGCATGATCCGTTGCGGCCTGCACGCCGATGACCGAAGGCACAGGGGCACTTTCGGCAAACGCGGCAGGCAACATACAGGATGCAAGCGCGAGCGCCGCGAGGGCGCCGAACATGCGGGAAATTTTCATTTCAGAACCTTTCTCAATGCTGCGGGATTGCAGTCTATGCATCTTAGCATGCGTTAAAGATTAGTATGTCAACCCCGCACACCAGTAACACGCGTACCAATGCAAGCCTTGCCAAGTGTAGAACGACCACGGGCATGCGTCGTTAGGTTCCTGGCCGGTGCGCCATGCCGTCTCCGCGTGGTTGCGAATGCTGTCAACGCTCATACGTCACACCAACCGTCTTGAGCATATCAATTGCATCCTGCAAGTAATGTTCGTAGTCAACGTCATCCGGGAACTTGTCGGGTAGCGTCATGCAAGGGATAGCGCCTTGCGATCCTGCAACCTTCGCGCCCCGCTCGATGACCGGTATCGGCGTGCCGTTGCTGATGTAGTCGGCAAGTTGCTTCTTCGTCGGCTTCTTCTCCATGTAATGTATGCACTCTTCTGAGCCGCGCGCATAGTACCAACGGACAATTTTGCCGAGGTACACGGCACCGTATTCGTCAACAACCTTCTCTCGCGGACCCAAGCTCTTGGGGTAGTAGACACCGCCGCCCTTGACGGCTCGAATGGAAATGAATTTGCGGATGTCTTGGCAGGCGTGAATTGTTTCCTCCAGTCGCTTGCCGCTGCGAAGGTACTCTATACACGCCTCTGCGCAAATGTCCTTGTCTGGGTGTGCGCCTGACGTACCGACGACCACGCCCGACTCTGCGAAGAAGCCTTTGCGCTTAACCTTACCGTCCTGGCCGAACGCAACATAGCTGTTGACGCTTTGCGCATAGAGCGACTTGATATAGCTGTGTTCCATTTCCATACCCGTGAGCTTTTCCCAATAAGCAATGCAGCTATCCCTAAGCCATTCAAAGCCAACGGGGCACTTAGTCACGATACCGTCAGTGTTGGCACTCACGACCGACACACCGCAGCGCTCCAACATTTCAATCAGCATGAGAATACAAAGCTGGCCCGTGATCGTTACCCGTATCCCAAGCTCGGGGGCGAACATGATGCTGTACTTGCTGAAGAGCTTTCCGAACGTGCCGTTAAGCACAATCTTTTTGCCATCGGCTTTGGTCTTCTCGCCGGCCGCCTTTGCAGCTAGGCGTGACCGATATTCGTGTTCGTAAATCTCAAGGAATCGGTGTCCCAACTGCATGGGAAACATCCGCAGCAATAGAATCAGCGACGGGTAGTAGCTCTTAACGTCATCCTCGCGCACGGTACAAACGCCCGGCACGGTGTGATGTTGTACACCGTCTTCTTTGCTGTGCAAACCGCCAATGCCGAACTGATAACGACTTGTGCCGATAGCAATTTCCATTGCCTTTAGTTCGGGCGGCATCTTCACGCCGGTCTTAATCTTCTTCCCGTCGTTGTCTACAATTTCTTCTGCCGAGTCGGCGCCGCGCAGTTGGTCAACGTCATAGACAACGAACTGCGCCTTACGCACCGTGTCTAACACGCCCTGGAGTAACGGTGTTGTAAATTGGATGTACTCGGGCGGCTCATACATGAACGTGTAGCCGTGCGGGACCATTCGTTTCTCAGGTACAAACCCAAGTTGGGATTTAATGATCGCTTCCGCTGTCTGTGCATCCGACTTGCTGCGAACGTCAATGCCGTACTCTTCGCCAATCTCTTCGCGTAGCGCAAGCCGTTCGGCGCAAAGCTCACGCAGGATGCGATTGCCGTACAGGTCGTTCCCGCAATAGAGGTCCGTCTCATCGCGTTGCAAGGCGTTCAAGCGCACGCCGGGCACAAAGGGTAGGTCTTGTATCGTTGGCGCGTGTGCGCGACCCATGTACGCCTTCAGACCGATACGCACGCCTGGGGCAACTTCCATGATGTCAACATGATCCAGTCCGCGCGGCTTCTCGATGCCGTACGACCGGTAAAAGTCCCACGACTTCAGACCGCCCTTAATGATGTTGTTATTTGCTTCGTACAACGTGCGGTTGTTGGCGCCAGTCAACGCAAGAGAAATCATCGGCAAATCGTAATGGTCACCGTTAAACGTTAGCAACGTGTAGTTTTCAATGAACCATTGGATTGCCGCGATGTTTAACGGTGTCGGGTCTTCGTCATGAATGCTGAAGCTCCACATGGTGTTATCAGGCAGCATGAACTTCACGAGCCAATAGTTAATTGTGCATTCCGTGTCGCACTCGGCGTAAGGGCGGGTTGTTTTCATAAGCAAAAACGCCCCGGTGAAGGGGCGTGAATGGAGTTACCGAACGAACTTAGCTCAAGCGAACAATTTGCCCGCCTGCAAGCAAAGTCTCAACCGTGTGACCTTGCCCAAGCCACGCATCGGGCATGAAGCCTTGTGCTGCCGGACCGGGGCCGTACGTAGGTTGCACGACGGGCGGAGGCGTGAGCGCGGGAGGCACAGCACCGGCGTTCTGCACAAATGCATGGTTGGGTTGCAACGCACCGGGCGGCGCCATTGTGCCTGGGCCTGCAAGTGGGGGCGGTGCCATACCACCGGGCGCAGCCATCGGCGGAGGCGCCATGCCGGACGGTGTAGCACCCATACCGGGAGGCGGATGCATCGCACCACCGGGGGCCTGCCCCATCGGAGGCGGCGCCATGTTGCCAGCACCGGGCGGCCGCATGTTAGGCGCCGTGCCTCCCTGGCCGGCAAAGCCGGGCGGAAGAGCAATAGCGCCGGCAGGCAAAACGGCTTGCCCTGCCGCAGCGATAGCGCCCGCGATGTCTGCACCACCTTGGATTTCTTCGCCCATCGCGATCAACTCCACGCCGAGTGGGTTCAGAAACACGCCGGGCTTCGGACTACCGATGTTTGCTTGACCACCGACAAGTACACGATAGAACCAACCGTTTTTGAGAGCCTTCGGATCGGTGATGTAGCTACCGCCATGCATGACCTTCGGCGGGTACGTGCTCGAAAACTTCAGAATCCAATGGCCGGCCATGCCCGGCTTCTGGTTGTTGGGTTTGCCGTCGTCATCAACGCCGTCACCATCCATGACCTTCCACGCAAAGCGCGGCAGTTTGCACGAGCCGTCCGGGTTGAAATGCATCGGGTAACCCTGGCGACCTTCGTTGTAGATCGCCATCCAAAGCGGATCGGGTTCGAACCACCACGCGGCCTGCGTCTTGGGGAACGCCATGGCGAAGAAGACGGTTTGTTTGTCCTTGCCGTCCATGGTCTTGAGCGGATTGCCCTTTGCGTCGGTCGTGCGAATGTCAAGGATGGAACCTTGCACTTGGCGACCGACAGGGGAAAATAGTTCAAATGGCATATTAATGCTTTCCAAAAATGCGACGCCAAACACTAGCGTCAGAGGGAACCAGCTTCAATGCGCCGTGCGGTCGATGCGAGAACTGTTCGACAACGAACGGCGGCAGCTTCGTTTTCGCCTGGGTAGGCGTGATCGGTTGGGGAGGTTTCGTTAGTTCGACTCCATAGAGACGCGCCATGTTTTGCGCACGTTCAAATTCACCTTCTTTCCAAATCTCACGGCCGGCTTTCGCCTTCAGTTCGAAGTGGCGGCTGATGGCGCCCTTGCGCATGTGGTAGGACACTTGCCCTTCAAGGCCGGTAATGCGTGCTTCCAATGCATCACGTGCCCATTGTAGACGGCGCAATTCATCTTCCGCAGCGGCAAACGGCAGATCATGGGGTGTGGCTTCAAACGCACTGTCAACGCCGTCTAGCGCCGCGTCTTGTGCAGCGGTGCAACGGAACCGCGCAGCGCACCGACCGCAACCCTTGTTTACAGTCAGCATCACAGGCGACACGGCCACGCCTAGCGCTGCGTCCGCCGCACCGCGCAACTGATTGATCTGCCCGCGAAGCTCCGACGCATGCACCCGCCATCGACGTATGGGACCGTCCCGGTGGTAGCTGCGCGGTTGCACGATGACAAATTCGACCCATGTATCGAGGTCGTTCAGCCCGTAGTGCGCGAGCGCGCCGGCAAAATAGCAGATCAATTGCCAGTTTTCTTGAACGTCAACAAAGCGAAAACCGTACTTCAGGTCGCCGATGTACAGCGTCCGCTTCGAAGGCGAGTACCCGCAACCGTCAGTCACGCCGCCGCACTCATCGTGAATCCATGCGCAATGCAACGGCTGTTCGTACGCCGGGTTCACGTCCTGGCCCCAAGAGCGCGTCTCATCGATCCACGTGCGCGCCGCGTTCAACATATCTTCGTCAATCGGAACACCGTTCGGCGCGATAGTATCGAGCGGCACACTGTGACCAAGCGCAAGTTGATGTGCGGCCCAATGACAAGCCGTGCCTTCTTCGCGTACTTCTACGTCTTCGTCGTCCTGTTCAACCGGGATGCCTTCGAGCATGCGCGGTTGCCCATGGCAACGAATCCATGTTGACGCAGCGCTAGGGCGCAGCTTGTAAATACGCATGGCTTAGACGGGCGACGCGACGCCGAGCGCCTGGGCGAACGCGGTTGCCAACTGCTTGATGTGCTCGGGCGGCGCGGTCTGTGCGACCTGCAACGAGCCGTTGCCCTGCGCGTCTTTGTAGCCGCACTGCGCAAGGTAGTTGTTGACGTACTCGGGCGTGAGACGGCCGGTCGGCGCCATGTGCGACGACAGGAACGTAACGAACTTGGTGTAGTCATCTTGCGCGAGCGGGGGCGGTGCGAGCGGAGCGGACGCCGGGGGCATGACAGGCGCGAGAGCGGGAGGCGCAGCGGGTGCGGGCGGTTGTGCGACACTGCCGACCTTTGCCTTTAGTTCTGCGGTCACGCTGGCAACGAGCGTATCTGCAACACCGCGCTTCTTGCGCCAAATGTTTTTGGTCGTCATCTGCGGCGGGTCGCTGTGAATGCGCGCATCGTAGGGGATGCCGGTGGCGTCGATGGTGGAAGGGTTGGCGGCAACGCCGGGCTCTTCTTCCTGAGCGGGAGGCGTCGTCGGGAGCGTGGGGGTGCCGGGGCTGACGACCGGTGCGACATGCGAGCCCTGGTTGACGACGCCAAAGAAGCCGGTGATAGCTGCGACGATTTGTTGGGGCGTCTCGCCGCTGTTGAACTTGAAAGCAATTTCCATGGTTGGTAACTCCGTTGGTTGATGAGTGGACTTGTCGCCACGGGGTGACTGTAGCATAATTAATGTTCTGCGCAACCCCCTTAAAAAATTATTTATGTCTGCCTACCGATACACTCCAGAACTTCGCGCTATGTTGTTGGAAGCTGCGAAGTTACCCGCGCCGCCTTGCCGCGTTTCCGTCGTGGTTAGAACGATTAACGGTCATGTTTTGTGTCTCACTGGAAGGCCCGTGAAACGAAACGGCCTTGACGGCATGCAAGAGACGGTTTTGTTTCGCTGGAGCATGGACGGCAAATCGTCAACAAAAATAAAAGTGCTAGAGGCTGTCGGGGAGCGTGCGCCAGCATGAGCCGTCTTCGACACAATCAACAGGTTTTCAAGCAGGGCATTTACCAAGCGTGGCGCGAGGGCGCGCGGTGCGTCGTCGGTGTCATGGCGACGGGCGGCGGTAAAACCGTCACTATGGCAGACATGGTGCGCGAGCTACCCGCACGCCGGGGTGTGATCGAAGCGCACCGTAGCGAACTGGTTGGACAAATATCGCAGGCCCTGGCACGCGAAGGCATCCGACACAACATCACTGCTGCCAAGTCAACAATTAAGGCCATCGTGGAAAATCACATGGACGAATTGAAGACCAATTTTTACGACCCGCGCGCGACCTGGAATGTCGCCAGCGTGGATACGATCTTGCGACGCGGCGACCCTCACGCGCCCGACACCGACTACCTGTTTCAAGACGAAGGCCATCACACGCTGATGGAGAACAAGTGGGGCAAATGCGCTGGTCTGTACCCCGAGCGCACCCGTGTGTTGCTGATGACAGCCACACCTTGCAGGGCTGACGGGAAAGGTCTTGGCTCGCATCATGACGGCATTGCCGATGCGATGGTAGTTGGTCCGCAGCAATGGGAATTGATTCGCGACGGCTACCTTACCCGGTACGACGTGTACACGCCGACCGCTGAAGACTTGAACTTGTCCGACGTGCATATTGGTGCGAACGGTGAATTCAACCAAGCGGAGGTCGCGGCGGCCGTGAAGGGCTCGCGCAAGATCATTGGCGACGTAGTGCGTAACTACCGCAACATTGCTGATGGCAAGGCGGCCATCGTGTTCGCCGTAGACAAAGAGCACGCGGAGCAAATCACCGCAGCATTCAACGCAGAGGGCGTGCCCGCAGCGTTCGTGCATAGCGATACGCTCGACCATGACAGGCGTACGGCCATGAAGGAATTCAAGGCCCGCAACCTGCGCGTGCTGGTGAACGTTGACCTGTTCGGCGAGGGTGTAGACGTGCCGGCCGTTGAAGTGGTCATTATGGCCCGTCCTACGGCTTCCTTCAGCCTGTTTGCGCAACAGATCGGCCGGATGCTTCGACTGTTTATCTCGCCAGTGCTCATGGCCGCGTGGGATACCTTCACGGTCGAACAGCGCTTGCAATACATTGCCGAGTCACCAAAGCCGTTCGGCATCCTGATTGACCACGTTGGCAACGTGTATCGAGAGTTCAACGTTGGCGGTGTCAAGTACAAGGGGTTGCCGGAAGGCTTCACCGATTGGACGCTTGACCGTCGCAACAAGCGTGCTGCGCGTGTGAGTGACGACGGTATCCCGACGCGCATTTGCGGCTCGTGCCACAAGAAATACGAACGCATCTACGACAGTTGCCCGCACTGCGGCGCCGCTGCACCCGAGCCCGTCAATCGAAGCTCGCCGGAATTTGTCGATGGTGACTTGAC